>Ga0209125_1000929_pt1 | contig 31852 bp, 26 predicted proteins | sample BarGraIncub1131A_FD_184503 | JGI IMG/M metagenome (GOLD analysis project Ga0209125, IMG submission 184503) | Arctic peat soil microbial communities from Barrow, Alaska - Barrow Graham LP Incubations 11-31A (SPAdes) (version 2) | ecosystem: Environmental > Terrestrial > Soil > Wetlands > Peat... | reverse complement strand
AATAAAGAAAGTTGTCCCTCCAGAACTAGACTCAATCCGCATCTTGGCGTTATGAGCTTCTGCAATCTTGTAGCATATCGCTAAGCCCAACCCAGTCCCAGTATCCTTTGTCGTAAAGAAAGGGGTTCCTACCTTACTCAGATTTTCTGGTGGAATACCACATCCCTCATCCTCAATGGAAAGCACGACTTGTCCATCCTTCACATAACTTCTAACCCTTAGACAACCACTTTGCTGCATTGCTTCAAGTCCATTGCGAGTTAAATTGAGAACGAGTTGAGAGATTTCTTTTCCATTGAGCTCTATGTCGGGAATTTCACCCGGCATGAAAGAAATTTGTTTATTTTGAGTAAACGCATCTGCTTCTAAAAGAGGATATAAATTTTTTAGAAGGTTATTCAGATTTTGGGATTTATGCTCTGTTGGCTTTGTCTGAGCGAGTGAGAGAAATTCTGTAATAATTGCATTGGCTCGATCAAGTTCCGAAATCATCAGCTCGAAGGTGGACTTCTGAGCTGCATACACAGGCTTGGTCCCTAACAATTGGAGATAGCCACGTACCGTGGTCATAGGATTTCTTATTTCGTGTCCGATTCCAGCGGCTAATTGCCCTACGAGATTGAGGCGTTCGAGTCTCGCAAATTCCCTCTCTGATATCTTTCGACTTGTAATATCACTAAAGTAACAAGTCATCCCAGTTTCAGTTGGGTAGGCACTAATTTCTAACCATTTACCACCTAAAACTTTGGAAATCAGTTCAAAAGTAACCGACCTCTTTTCGCTCATGACCTCGTGATAGTGTAGTAGTGCCGTATCATCCAGCCTAAATAATTCAGTGATCTTTACACCCAGTAACTCATCACGGGATTTGCCAAAGACTATTTCTCCTGCACGATTGACATAAGTGAATTGCCAATTCCTATTAATTGCAAAAAAACAATCCGTCATACTTTCGAGAATTGAGATCTTTTCCTCTTGAGCCTTCACTAATTTCTCACCAGATAATTTGCGTTCAGTAATATCACAATAAAAAACTGATAGACCATACTGCGAGGGGTACAGAGTAATTTGATACCATCGGTCTTGCTGTATATGTCCAAGCGTTTCAAAGGTCGTTGGTACGCCATCCTTCTTAGTCTGTTGAAATAGTTCAAAGTAGTCTCCATGTACTTCAGAAGGCCCCCCCCAATAACTTTGATTGATAAGTTCTTCACGTGTTTTTTGAACTAACTCTTCTACTTTCTTATTGACATAGCTAAAGTTCCATTGATTATCTAACACATAGAAGCCATCTGGGATACAATTAATAATATCTGCTATGAGTTGGTTACTCTGGGAAAGGTCCGCCTCTAATTTTAGGTTTTTAGTCAGTTGTTCTGTCCGCTCCATTTGCATTCTTTTCATTTCAGTCACGTCATTGTACGCAAACAAAATACATTCTTCATCGTCAATTTGTATGGGTTCAGATGAAAGAATAACAGTACTGACTGAACCATCGCTGATCACCATAGGCGCTTCAAAGTTTTGGACTGACCCGTGTGTCTCTAAATTATCTAGAAATTGTTTAAAGACATTTTCGGGCACACCAATTTCGGTGGGTCTTTTACCAATCACCTCTTCACTGGATAAGCCCTTTGCTCCAAGAAAACGAGCGTTTGCATCCACATACGTATAGTCAGATTTTCTAAGAATTGTCATCATATGGGGACCTAATTGAAACGCCTTAGAAAATCTCTCTAAAGCACCTATTAGCGTGTTCTGTTCTCTTTTTAAATCAGTTTCATCCGTCATGATTGCAACGCAGGCGTATTCGCCATTAGGCATCTGAAAACTAGACAAGTCAGCAATAAGACTTTTGCCGTCTTCTGTCGCAATTTCTCTGGTTTGTTGTTTAACGGTATTCCGCAATATATTCTGGGGTCCCACTAATAGGGTGGGGTTCTCAACATATGGAGAAAATATGCGTTGCGTCTTTAAATTCTCGCTGACGAGTATTGGACCGTTATTGTCAAAAATCATTAAGTTAATGGGACTGGAATTTAAAATATTATTGAGGATCGTTGCTTTCCCAAAGAAATTATAGGTCCAGTAATAGAAGTTAAATATGATTGTGGTAGCCAAGGGCGTGATAATTAAAAAGGGTCCGGTGACAATTCTAAGCACCTCTGCCGAATCGCTCCTTAAGGGAGGGATAAAGGCAATGATAAAGATTAGAATAAATGCCATGACGATACCGATGAGCAACCAAAACAAGACTTTCTGTCCATTTTGACGACTCTTTACCCGTCTCCCCAAGATACTTCCAAAGCAAGCGAACGTAATCAGTGTGATGATTCCGACGGTTGAACCACTTCCCCCGACATTGTAGCGATACACAGAGCTTATAATCGCTGCGATCACAGCACCAACAGGACCACTAATAAAACCAGCCATCGTCATGGTAATATGTCTGAAATCAAAAAAACGATCTTCTATAACCATGATTTTGGTGGTCATTCCAAAAATCGTGATCAAACCAAACATCCCACCAATGATGTACTGAGAATATTTTCTTTGAATTGACAAGTCGACCATGATAACAACGCCACAAAGAAATAAGACCAAAATAATATTTATCAGTAAATCGTAATACACAATATATTCCTTCTTTTCTCAACAGTATGGCCAACTCCAGTTCCTTACATTGTAACTCTAAAACTAGCATTAATTTGTCGTAATATATTGCAAAAACAAGGATATTTAACAAAATAGCGCTAACTTGATGACCCTTGCCACTGTTATGCAAAATAAAGAAGAACCAAGGCTACTTCCTCGGTTCTTTGATTGTTCTTCGATTATCATGAGAGCATTGCTGCTTGCCGCTTCAATTGACTTGCAAGATACATACCCAAGCCGATCACACTCTCGATGTGCAATCGGTGTTCAATGGACGGTTCGAATAAAAGGGTAGCATTGGCTCTAACTTCTTCGTCCCCTTCCCAAACAATCACACACAAGCTAATTTCCGGAAAGATCTGGAAAGTAGCGGACGCATCGCCAAACGATGCGGGTTGTCCGCCCAAGGCAGCTGCGCACGCCAATAAATGTTCAGACTGACGTCCAAACGTCTTGATCAGACCTATGATTGAGTTTTTATGAAACGCGGGATAAAATAACATCCCCCCGTTCGGTATTTCTTTGAGACTGATCCATTTTTTCGCCGTCTCTTGGGGGGATCGTGCATAGGCTAGGTAATTTAGCATGATAATGGAGGCCATAATATCTGGGACATATCCGTCTGTTTTCCTGTAGATCGTTTCGGTCTTGCAATCCAAGATATACTCTGAGCCAAAGAACGTCACAACGAATTGACAGGTATTGCTACAGTAGGTCACCGCAAGCTGTGTTGCAATTTCCTCTGGCACCTTCCTTTTTAAGTCCTGCCACCATTTATCATAAGCAATGCGGTAATTCGTTTCCATGCCAGACACCTCCAATTGAAATATTTGTCTTATTTCACAACCAATAGTAAAATCTCTACAAAACCAGAGCCTCCAGTTTTGATAGTGATTTCTCAAAACTATTTAATTCTGCTTCACCCAAATACTCCTCCAGTGATGCTTGTGCTTCATCCCATAGCGATAAAGCATTGACCAAAGCCTCTTTACCCGCTTCAATGAGCATCACCTGCCTAGACCGTGAATCCTCTCCAGAATGAACCTTTATGAGACCAGCCTTCATTAGTGGCTTCAAATTCCGATTCAAAGTCGTTCGGTCAATGCGCATAATTTTAGCCAGCACACTCATACTCACTGACTCCATCAGTTCGAGGTTGCGCAATAACGAATACTGGGTCACTTTAAGCCCGCTTGGTTCCAACGCCTTTTCATAAAATTGGGTGACTGCCCTAGAAGCACGCCTTATATTTAAACAGTGACAAGGGCTAGGAAGTTTCGACTTGCCGATAATCTGTTTCATCATGATCCCCTTCTTCTAATTAGTGTCTTGAAATTATAAGTGTATATGCACCTATTTGCTAATTTATAACCTTTTAGCGAGTCTGTCAATTATTGAATTATGGACATTGATCTTGAACGACATCTTTTACCTAAAAGAATAGGCCCCCCCAGACATACTAAGGGTACCTATTCTTATCTACATGTTCTTTTACTTAGGTTGGCCTTATTTGATCCCCATGGTTTGGTTGTATTCCAAAATAGAATCTGTCATCTTCTTATTGGCGTCATCTAAGGCCGCTTTGGGTGTTGCTTTGTTGAGAACTGCTTGTTCAATCGCAGTCTCGATGGTTGCCCGAGCCTGTGGAAATACCCCCATCAGCGCCCCTTGTGTCACGCGGTTTTCAGGCGTATTATGCAGCTGGTCTAAAACAACCTGATAGGCGGGATACTTCTTGATGAATTCCTTGAAAGTATCTTGTTCCGTTGCTACTTTGTTAATAGGTAAATAACCAGTTCCCACTGCCCATTCGGCCATTTGTGAAGGCTCCATGGCCCATTTTACAAAAGACCAGGCAGCCTCTTGTTGAGTCTTTGGTTTGCTTTTCATAATCCAGAAAGATCCCCCTCCGATCATCGGACCGCTATCCGCCACATTGCTACCCTTCGGCAAAGGCGCAATCCCGATTTCGAAGTTTCCGTTAGCCGCTGTTGTTAAGTTTGGTAAAGTTCCACTTGAGTCTATTGTCATCGCAATTTGTTTTGCACCAAAAGCTTTTTGGGTATCGGCTGTTTTACGTCCAAGGTTCACCGCAACCCCTTCGTCCACGAGTTGTTTCCATTTTGTCAGAAGATCGACTCCGGATTGAGAATTCACGAGTGACGCGGTTGTCGCGCTATCACGTCCATTGCCATTATTGACATAAGGTGCTCCATTACGAGCCATTCCCTGTTCAAAAAGCCATCCATAGATCGCTTGAGAAAAACCATAGACAGTCTGGTCGCCTGTTTTCTTAGTCAATATTTTAGCGTCTTTCTCCACTTCATCCCACGTTGTAGGAGGTTGTTCTGGATTTAAACCTGCCTCTTTAAACATCGTTTTATTATAATAGAGAACAGGCATTGAAGCGTTAAACGGCATCGAGTTAAGCTTATCCTTCACTTTATAATAATTCAGGACATGAGGTTCAAACTTTGAAACATCATATTTATCTTTATCAATAAATTCTTGCATAGGCGTCGCAAGTTCCGCGTCAATCATATAGCGCGTCCCAATATCATACACCTGGAAAAGGTCCGGTCCTTGGTCTGGGGACGCTTTTAATTTGTTAAAGGCATCGTCATAGCTTCCTTGATAAACGAGTTTAACCTGAACATCCTTTTGACTTGCATTATATTTGTCCACGAGTGTCGTTAAGGTTTTACCGGGTACGCCACCCATAGAGTGCCAAAACGTGAGAGTAACGGGTCCACTTTGTTTAACAGCACTTGCCTTAACGGCCGCTTGTGTACCACATCCGGTGACGGCTAAACCCAACACAATAAGTCCTGCAACAACCTTCGTCCAAAGATTTTGTTTTAACCGCATGGTCCTTTAGCACTCCTTTATATCCATAGTTATTTTGATTTTTTGCTTAAGAAACTAGTTCCAAACTGGCATACCTTATTTAATAAAGCGTCACCTCCCCTTTTTTTTCTTAATCGAATAGATTTTTTTACCCTTTCACGGCTCCAGATGTCAAACCCTTAATCAGTTGTTTTTGACCCAAGATCAGGACCAACAAGGAAGGCAGTAAAATAATCACAACCCCCGCCATGACAACATTCCAAGCCGTCGCATCTTGAAACTGTAGCATACCAATCCCAATTTGTACGGTTCTCATGTTCGTATCATTGGTCATGAGCAAGGGCCATAAGTATTGATTCCACGTCGTGATAAATGAGTAGACACCAAGCGTACCCAGGGCTGGCCTCGCAAGAGGAAGCACGATCGACCACAGAAATCTAAATTTTCCACACCCATCAATTCGTGCCGCATCAAAGAGTTCTTTTGGTAAGGTTAGAAAAAACTGACGCAACAAAAACGTACCAAAAGCCGTAGCCATAAAAGGAAGGGTTAACCCTTGATAGGTATTAATCCATCCCAACGAACGCATCGTGAGATAGTTCGGGATAAGGGTTGATTCGCCAGGAATCATCATGGTCGAGAGAAAAACAATAAACAGTGTGTTTTTGTAGGGAAATTCAAGGAAAGCAAAAGCATATGCTGCTAGACTAGCCGTCACCATTTGTGAGAAAGTTACAATGAGCGAAACCATCAAGCTGTTGAGCATAAAATGTCCCAGTGGGGCTGTATCCATTGCCTTCTTAAAATTTCCCAGATCCATCTGGTGAGGTATAACATGAGGCGGATAGCTTGCCGCCTCCCCTGAATTCATCAAACTAATCCCGATCACATAGAGAATCGGATAGATAATCACCAAAGCAGCGAGGATCAGCAAAGCATACTGAAGTACCATAAAGGCAATCTTTTTCTGTTTTGCGTTCACTGGTAGTGCACCTTCTTCTCCCCTATACGGAATTGAATCAGCGTTAAAACGAGAATAATTAGAAACAAAATCACAGCTTGAGCGCTTGCCGGACCAAAACGAGAGTTTACAAAGGCCTCTTGATAAATCGAATAAACGATCACATTTGACGCGCGATCAGGCCCGCCCTGAGTTAAAATATTAAACTGACCGAAAGCCTGAAAGGCATTAATCGTATCGACTACGATGACAAAAAACAGAGTTGGAGAAAGCAAGGGAACGGTAATGTACCAAAATTGTTTCCATCCATTCGCCCCATCAATGCGAGCACTTTCATAGACATCTTCAGGCAAGCTTTGCAAGCCCCCTATGATAATAATAAAATTAAATCCTAAACCCATCCACACTGTCATCAAGGCAATCGCTGGCAAAGCCGTCTGTGTCGTCACTAACCAACTGACGTTCGAGAACCCTAGGGAATTCAGAAAGTGATTCAACATACCGTTGCCCCCAGGGGCAAGTAAGAACATCCAGATTGTGGCAGCAGAAGCCACAGAAACTCCAATTGTTGAGGAAAAAATCATGCGGAAGATTCCAATTCCCCGAAGTTTAACATTGGCCATGACGGCCAAGATCAAGGCCAACATTATCGTTCCAGGAACTGTATATAAAATAAAAAGTGAACTGGCCACCAAACTCTTTCTGAAGTCTTCTGAGGCAATGAGTTTTGCGTAATTTTGAATCCCTTTCCAAACCACGGGATCGCCATGCGGATTGGTCAAGTAAAGGCTTAAATAGAAGGTCTTAATCATGGGATAGAAAACAAAGATTAAGAAAATAAGTAAAGACGGACTAAGATATAAGGCGGCGTACAAAAGTTCTCTTCGTGATTTTTTCTGGAGCATCAAGTTAACTCCTCCCTTTGAACGCAACTCTCTTTCAGTAGCTTACTACTTCCATTTCTAATGCTCGCTTTAGCCGAGGATTGTACATACCTTTCTTTCTATTACCAATCCTACCTCTTCCTTCAAAGCAAATCTTGACCCTTCAAACCTGTTAAGATGATCCACAATCATGGTCTTGCCCTGTACGATCACTTCAGCTCTAGCCGTGTTTCCTAAGATATATAAATTTTCCAAAGTGCCTGAAGCTTAATAACCTCCGAGTCCTCTATCTGCGCCAATTGATCTTGACTGATTAACGATACATGCTCTGGGTACCTCAGCCTCTTGATCCCCAAAGCCTAATAAGGTACTGGGAACAAAGTTATAGGTTCCAATGAATTGTGCCACGAACTTATTGGCAGGCTTGTGATAAATTTCTTCTGGAGTACTATGCTGAATGCGTGTGCATCTGAACGATAGCTACTTAATTCTGGAATTTTCTATATAAAGCGCTCTGGGTAATTAGTCATCACCATATCTGCGCCGGAAATTGCAACGCGTTCCATCTGCCAGGCCTCATCCACTGTCCAAGTATGAACACCAATTCCCCGCAAATGACTTTCACGTACTAATTCTGGAGTAATAAAGGCATAGTGGGGGTGCAAATGGCTTGCCCCTAAATTCTGAGCATAAAGCCAAGGTGAGATGAGCCCGCAGTCATAAAGCAAGCCCGTTTTCAGATGTGGGTAGTTCTCAATCACTTCTAAAATCGTTTTATGTTCGAAGGAAGAGATGATACTTTGGGAAGTCACTCGATACCTGTCTAAGAGATCCGCCACCTTGTCGACGATCCCTGGGTATTCAATCAAGCCAGTTTTAATCTCAACGTTAAGAATCAGAGGTCTACCTTTTAGCATTTCCAGCAATTCTGCTAAGGTCGGAATTGGAGCATTCTTCCTAAACCTCACTCCGAAATTCAGCTTCTTGAGTTCGTTAAGTGTAAAATCTTTAACCCAACCAACACCATCACTTGTCCGGTCGACACGTTCGTCATGGCAGATGACCACTTCTTTGTCTCGCGTCAGCTGTACATCGAATTCGAAGCCATCCACGCCTGATTCAAGACCCTTTGCAAAGGAAAGTAACGTATTTTCTGGAGATGTACCTGAGGCTCCCCGATGGCCTAAAATTCTCATAATTATCTCCTTAATTTAATAATTCGACATTTTTATCTTAACATTACATTGTTATTTATCCGTTAAGCTACTGTAATTTTTAGGTTATTTTTCCGTTAAGCGGTTGTATATTGATGTGGTAATTTATTCCTAGATTTAATAAAATAAAAAACAAGGTTATCCACGAAGCGGAAAACCTTGTTTTTCAACCTATTTATTTGACACTCATATCTTCATTGTGACTGTCCATGCAGCTTCATAACGGTTGCCCAATTACGCGTGGTCGTATTCTCCCCTAATACACGACCGACAGCTTTAACCAATCGGCTCGCCAGTCCCGTCCGGGCACCAGAGATACGCAACACTCACACCGAGGGCCAGAACCTCAGGCTTCCAATCCGCTTCCATCAAAGTCTCAAGCTGTGTTCGATCCTTCCGATTTCCAAGGAACGCAACAAGTAAACGTGATGGATCGCTGGTAAACTCACTTAAGGGATTATCATCGACGACCGTCGCCAGTTCTTCCGCGGTGATTACGAACACTTTTGCGAAAACACCTAGCTGGGTGGAAAGCGCCTCCTCGATGCGAGTTGCAGAATTAACTGCCGCATTAACCGCAGCTTCACTAGCGACCGTAAAGACTATGTTCCCACTATTGAGCAAGGTACGTACGTCGCTGTAGCCAAGATCCTCGACAAGAGCCCGTAAATCGGCCATTGCCACGCGCTTTGCTCGCCCGACATTAATACCACGTATTAAGGCTATGAACTTGTTTTCCATAACAATCCCTCCCCCGCTTCAGCCTTACCATACAGAGATTAAAAGAAAGTGACATACGCCACTTTCTTTTAATCTATCGCTTACCCGTAATGGCATCATATATGAATACAACGGCTGCCACCACTAATAGGACATGTATAATTAATATCGGACATTGTTTGAATTATATAGGACAGGTCTACTAGTTAGCAAGGGTATAAATGCGGTAGCAGGCTATTTTCTTAAATTAATTAGGGATGAAGGACCGATCATTGAAGATATGTTCGGAGGATTTAAACTTTTTATAAAATCCTTTGTTCTCAATCTCTTGACGACCATCTTTATAGTTTTATGGACTTTGCTACTGATTATTCCAGGGATAATTGCTACCTACCGATATTCTATGGCCTACTACATTATGACGGATAACCCTCAGTTAAGTTCCTTTGATGCATTAAACGAAAGCAAACGTATGATGATTGGCTTCAAATTTAAACTGTTCACGTTATGGTGCAGCTTTTTAGGTTGGTTCCTATTAGGCATCATCACAATAGGAATAGCCTTTCTCTGGGTCAGCCCCTACTATGCGGCGGCAAAGGCTAATTTTTACCAAGACTTAAAAGCTAAGTCACTCTAGGCTGGAACCACCAAATTGAGCTTTATAATAATGACCTAAGCATCACCTACTACACTAGCAAAAGAGCAAGCAGTTACCGATCTACGGTGACGACTTGCTCTTAGTTATATCTTGACCAACGTTATTTAGTCAGCTTGAACCGCACGAAAAAGGACGTGCCCGACGGGCTCGTTTCAATACTAATTGCAGCGTTGTGCCTCGCTGAAATGCTGAAGCAAGTGGCCAAACCCAAGCCAGTTCCGCTCTCTTTTGTCGTGAAAAAAGGTGTCCCCACCTTCTCTAAGTCTATAGCTTCGATGCCACTACCCTCGTCTTCCACGGTCAAAACGGCCTCCTCACAATCCATGAACGTCCTAATCGTCAACTTCCCACCAACAGACATTGCTTCCAGTCCGTTCCTGACCAAGTTTAGAATAAGCTGGCGGATTTCTTCTTCATCAAGCGGCAAGATTTTCGTTTCTTGAAGGTCCATTATGATGTCCTTGTCGCTGACCAGTGCGTCTGCCTGAATCAACGGGAATAGCTTTTCAATCACGAAGTTCAGACTCAAAGGCTTCAATTCGACTACCTTGTTTTTAGCCAGGCTCAAAAATTCGGTAATTATAGAATTTGCCCTATCGAGCTCCTCGATCATTAGTTCAAAATAGTCCTTAAATTTTTGGAATTCTTCTTTATCTCCCAGTAGCTGAAGGAAACCCCGGACGGTGGTGAGTGGGTTTCTAATTTCGTGACCGATTCCAGCCGCCATTTGTCCCACAAGATTCAATCGGTCTAGACGAGCCATCTCCTTTTCAAACATCCTTCGTCGGGAAATGTCGTGGAAATACACGGACAAACCGTCGTCTGAGGGATAAACATGTACTTCATACGGCACATCAGAATAGAGACCTACGATCTCAAAATGAGAGGCTTCTTTGCTCCTCATGGCCGTTATAAACAGAGGGTGACACTCAGGGAGCGATTCCGGAAATAACTCCCATACATCTCGCCCAATTAATTCTCCTCTCCCCTTCTTCCAATATTTCTCAGCCTCTTCATTGACAAAGACAAACTCCCACTGATGATTTAGAGTAAAAAAGACATCCGTGATACTTTGGAGAATATTGGTCAGCTTTAGACTGGTCTTCCTGAGCTGTTGACTGATGTTCTTACGCTCTAATATTTCTTTTTTAAGCCTTTCATTGGCCAAGAAGAGTTCGTTGGTGCGCTCTTGAACGAGTTTTTCAAGGATTTTATACCGGTCTTTTCGCTCCTTCTCCAGCTGCTTTCGCTCAGTAATATCCCGCACAGACCAGACAAAAATCTGCTGTTTTTCTATGCTAGCCACGCCAATCTGAATCTCCACGATAAAAGTAGCCCCATCTTTACCTATGGCCGCCACATCCAAAATCCTATTACTTTCACTCATAACCAGGGCATTCTCTATAGAAGAAAAGCTTTCGCTAGTGAAAAGTTTTGAGACATGCTGGCTCCGCAATTTCGCAGGCTCATAGCCAAACATTTTCGTTACCGCAGGATTAACGTTTAAAATACGGCCCATCCCGTCTAGGGTAATCACGGTATCTGTGGCAGTCTCCCCAATGACTCGAGCCAATGCTTCAGCCTTGCGCAAATCCGAAGTCGTCCGCTCCATTTTTACAAACGCTCCTATTTTGGATTTCAACGTTTGAGGGTCAAACGGTTTAAACAAATAGTCAATAGCGCCCAGGGAATACCCTAGTGACATATTTTCAGTGGTCTGGTAAGTCGCCGTAATAAAAATAATGGGGGTATCTTTGTTTCTTTTCCTTGCCCTAATGAGGCTGGCAGTTTCAAAGCCATCCATTCCTGGCATCTGCACATCCAATAGAATCACGGCAAAATCATTTTTCAGCAAGCACTTCAAGGCCTCTTTGCCGGAACCAGCAGAAACCAGATGATAGTCAGGCGAATTGAGCACCGCTCCTAAAGCCAGTAAATTTTCTTGACGATCGTCAACAATTAAAATTTTCATTTTCTTCTCTTTCATGCCACCCTCTGATTCCTACTTTACCTTCTTGTAGATTTTCTGTTCCGAATCAATCGCTTCATAGCAATGGGAATATTTATTAAAGGCGATGTCCTCTTTGTTACCCAAGCCCAACATACCTGACGTACACAGGCTCTCATAAAACAGCCCATGCACGCGATCATGCAAGATTTTATCAAAATAAATCATCACATTTCTGCAGATAATGACGTTGAATTCATTAAACGAATGATCTGTGGCTAAGTTATGCTGCGCAAACACCAAGTTTTTCTTTAGAAACGGATGAAAAACAGCTTTATTATGGCGCACCTCAAAAAGGTCCGCAAACTCTTTGGTCCCACCCGATCGTTGGTAGTTGTCCCTGTATGCTCGCATTTTATCGATGGGGTATCCACCGTTTTTCGCCTCTTTTAACAAATCCTCATTCATATCCGTGGCGTATATCTTGGTCTTGTGGTATAACCCTTCTTCGTGCAAAATGATTGCCATAGAGTAAACTTCTTCTCCCGTCGAACAACCCGCGTGCCAAATCCGGATAAACGGAAGTTCTCTGATAATCGGAATCACGTTCTTCCTAAAGGACTTGAAAAATTGTGGTTCCCGAAACATCTCTGTTACGTGAATCGAGAAATCTGCGAGTAATCTTTCCATCATACCTGGATCATGAAGGACCTTCTCTTGCAGGCTTGACACGCTGTTCAATCCTTCAGCCCCCATGCGGTATAAAATCCTGCGCCTGATCGAAGAGAACACATAATTTCTAAAATCGAAGCCATAGTACCGGTAAATCCCCTCTAAGAGCAGATTGATTTCAATTCTTTCTAAAAATTCGCCGTTGCTTTCCGCTTCTATCCTTTGCCTGTTTTCTTCAGAACTCATCGATACCACCCTATCTATAAAGCCAGATCTTGATTAGAGAAAACAACTGTTCTAGGTTTACTGGCTTGCTGATATAATCTGAGGCACCCGCCTGGATGCATTTTTCCCGGTCGTTTTTCATAGCTTTCGCCGTCAGTGCAATAATAGGAAGGCTTGCGTACTCGGGAAGTTTGCGAATGCTTTGTATCGCTTCATATCCGTCCATCTCAGGCATCATGATGTCCATGAGAACCAGATCGATGTCCTGGTTTTTCTGCAAAACCTCGATGCCCTCCCTGCCATTCTCTGCAAATACAGCCTGCATATTTCGGTTTTCAAGGGCTGCCGTAAGGGCAAACACGTTCCGCATATCATCGTCCACAACCAGGATTTTCTTGTCCTCCAGGCGCTCGTTCACATTCTCCACTTTTTGAGTTTCATCCGCGGCAAGCACACTTATTAAACCGGCGCTGATGGGTTCAGCCCCGAGAGAAGGGGAACAATCGAGGGTGACTGCCGCTTCAACGCAGGATATGCCAGAAAGCTCGTTTCCAACAGACTGGCAGGGTAGATATAGGGTAAAGGTACTCCCGCTACCCTCGACACTGTCAATGTCAATAAACCCGCCGAGCAAACTAGCCATTTTCTGACTAATGGTCAGACCCAAGCCTGTTCCCCCGTATTTCCTTGCGGTTGTCCCGTTCGCCTGCTGGAAAGCCTCAAAAATCATCGCCTGCTTGTCCTTCGGAATTCCAATACCTGTATCCGTCACTGAAAAGGCGAGGACGAACTCTGCGTTTAGGAATAGGTCGTTCCTTGCGATAATATGTGCTTCGGCTCTCCGAACCTGTAGAGTGACACTTCCCTTGGCCGTAAATTTAAAGGCGTTCGACAGCAAGTTTTTTAAAATCTGCTGTAGTCTCAGTTGGTCCACACAAAAGGTATCTGGTAGCCCTTCACCCGTCTGAACGATAAAGTCTAGGTTCTTATGGCTTGCCACGGGAAGGAAAGTCCGTTCTACATATTCCTTCACTTCGACCAGTTCCAATTCTATAGGGTTGGTCGACAACTTGCCGGCCTCTATCTTGGAGAGGTCCAATATGTCATTAATCAAGGTCAACAGCTCATTGCCTGAAGAAAAGATCGTTTTAACATACTCCACTTGAGTGAGAGTTAGGTTTCCCCCCTGGTTCTCAGACAGAATTTGGGAGAGAATGAGCAGGCTGTTCAGCGGCGTTCGCAACTCGTGAGACATATTGGATAGAAACTCTGTTTTATAGGTTGAGCTTTCTTCAAGCTGACGAGCCTTTCCTTCAAGGGCTGTTTTCATATTTTCCAGTTTTGCAGCCTTCTGTTGTGAATGTTTATACTGTTCCTCTAGCTTCTCATTAAAAGTTGTTAGCTCCTCCTGCTGCAGTTGGAGTTCTTCAGACTGTGACTGAAGTTCTTCCGTCAAGACCTGGGATTCCTTCAGGAGGGTTCCAATCTTCATATGGGCTTCCACCCGGTTTATGGTAACCCCGACATCCTTGGAAACCTGTTCCAAAAACTCCTGCTGAAGGGGAGTGCACGGTTGGAGAAATGCCAGTTCCACGACAGCTACGACCAGTTCCTCAAACGCCATAGGAAATATGACAAGACTGGCCTGTGATGTCTCGCCTAGACCCGAGGTAATCTTGATATAGTCCCCCGGAACTTGATCCAGCATAATCGTCCTATTTTCCAAAGCGCACTGTCCAATCAGACCTTCCCCAGGTCGAAAAACCTCCCCGTCAGTTTCCAATGGACTACCTGCATAGAACGCAATTTTCTTAAAGAACCGCTTGTCTCCGTGTCCCTCCTTAATAAAAAAGACGCCGTAACTTGCTTCAACCATAGGGGCTATTTTTGTGATTAAAAGCTGCGATAGAGCTTTATAGTCCTGGACTCCCTGGCACAAAGCGGTAATTTCGGCGATCCCTGACTTCAACCAGTTTTGCCCCTCTATCTTTTCAATGAATGCTTTTTCGTGGCTAGCGTGCTCTTCTAGGGACTGTGCCATCTCATTAAAGGATGCTGCAATTTCGCCCACCTCATCTTTTGATCGGATATCGATGCGTGGCAGATCAACGTGTTCCTGAATGGACGAAACCAGATTCATGACTGATGTGACTTTGCGGATGTCCCTTGTAACCCGCTGTATCATCCAAACGGTCATCAAAGCACCGACAAGCAATATTAGTAGTATGGAAAAGAAAAAGAACTTGATTGCCTGGTTATTGGCAGCGACCAACGACGTTACTGAGTCATTCTGGTCCGACTCTTGAAGATTGTTTAATTCCTCTAATAACTTTCTCATCTCGACCCGGGTGATATCTTGCCCAATGACCTGGATAGCCTCCGCTTTCTTGCCGGAAGAAGCGAATGATATGCATTTTTCTTGCATGTCGGTATAAGCGAGGTTCGTCGTTTTAATTTGAAGGAGCAGATTTTTCATGTCCTCGTGTACTGGCAAGGTCTCACGGGAATCTAGTGCTGTCTCCAGCTTACTCCTAGAAGCCCGAATCGAGGTAACCTTCTCTGAAAAGTCATGACTGCTCAAGTCCAATAACACAAGGTCTCTATAGAACCTGCTGATATCATTGATTTCGACTTGCACAGTGTTTGCTAATTCGTTTCTTTGATAGAGCTCCTGTTGGTTTTTTTGTGCATTCGTATTTAATCGATCTAAATTATAGATCGATGCCCCAAAAAGTACTGCCATGACAACCAACATGGAGGCAATTCCAAGCAATAACTTCGTCTTGAGCCTCATACTCCGCCCCCTTACGTTAGAATGTATATATAAAATGTCAAACAGTGTGAATATTTGATACTAATTTTCGCACAATACATTCAAATGAAATAATTCACCATGAAATGCCCTAATTCCTTTAGAGAAAATGTCGTATTATGATAAATTTTAAAAAAGGCACCGGTTATTACCCGGTGCCCTTAGAAAAACGATGATAAAGAGAACTTGGCTAACTCTCTAGTGTAGCCTTGAGCTTTTCCACGAGTGGGATATCTGCTGGGGCAAAGTCGTATAAATCTAACGCCTGGCCATTAACCCACGCCAAGTCGCTGTGCACGCTCAATGTAAAGTCACCGGAGACCCAGTTGCACCAAAAAGCCATCAGCTTGATGGTTCCGCTATGATATGCATAAATGCTTTCCCCGAAGAAATCCAAGACTTCTATATCAACCTCGAGTTCTTCTCTTATTTCTCGTCTTAAGCATTGCTGAGGAGTCTCTCCAATTTCTAGTTTGCCACCTGGGAACTCCCATTTACCCGCCTGATTCTCACCAAGGGCTCGTTTTGCAATGAGTACTTTATGATCCTTTAGAATAATGGCAGCCGTTACTTCCTTCATGAATTCCATCCCTTTATAACGCTTTCTTCAAAACTTCCCAACCGACCCTCTCAATGGTGAGGGAAAAACGTTCCCCCGCTCTACCATATTTCGTGAAGAAGGCTAAGCTAGCATCGATTACTTTAAATAGCGCCTCTTTTTCGAGAATCAGGGGTAAAAGCTGCTGACCGGTTGCAATCTTATTGGCCAACCTACCCCCAAAAAAAATGAAGAAGCCACTTTCCCCTTGCCATGCACCGACAGGACACGATTTTACACACTTACCACATTGAATGCACTTTTCCTGGCTATAGACTAAATTATGGTCGTCTTTATTCATCACAATCGCTTTTTGCGGGCAAACAGCTTCACATAAACCACAAAAGCTACATTTTTTCTTCTCCCAGGACGGTTGCATACCACCCTTAATTCCAAGATCATTTTCTTCCGCTTTCAAACAGTTATTTTGGCAACCAGTAACACCCAGCTTGAATTTATGAGGAAGATCTTTGGCAAAATATCGTTGATCAAGTTCCTTAGCTAAGGCTGTCGTATCAATTAAGCCACTTGGACAAATCGTGATACCTTGGCAAGCGGTCACAGTTCTCACCCTTGCCCCACAAGCCCCCGTCTCTAATCCCACTTTGCTCAATTCATTTTTCACAGTATCAATGTCCTCAAGCTTAATAAATGGAATTTCGATACCTTGTCTCGCGGTTAAATGAATGTATCCTTCACCATATTCTCGAGCGATTTGCGAGATTTTATTTAATTCTTCCACACCGATTTGGCCTCCAACAGACCTTAACCGCATGGAAAAGCGATCTTTCTGAACCTGCTTCATGAAACCGCCCTTTTTTAAGGACTTATAATCAACTTTCGCCATTTCCGTCAACTCACCTTCTGTTTAATATCTACAATAAAGATCTACTATAAAACCGCTCTATTGCTTAAATATCTATAAATGGTGCTTTCCGATGTCTTTAAAATAGTCGCTACTTTAGTTATAGCACCTTTTATCTTGAAAATTCCATTCTCACGCAATTCCTGAACAATGGTACTTTTTTCTTCACTCGACATTCTTTCAACAGGAATCATGAACTTGGCCACTGAGTTTCTTACGGCATCATCGACGACATTATCCAAAGAAGTGCTTAAAGATTCTGTGACTGCCTGATTTTCCTGAATACGAACGACATTATTAAATAAGGCTGCCAAAGGAAGATTCGTGGGTATCTCATTGATCTGATGTTCCTGTGAATTTAAAATATTAACACAGATCATACCGATCATTTCGCCCTTTTCATCTTTGATATAATAAGTAGAAGAAATTAAGTTTTCGCCACTATCAGTACGGCTTCGATAATTAACAAGGGCATTCTGATTTTCCGATAAATAGGATTTATTTTCCAGTAATTTAAAACCTAAATCAGTGAGAGGGCATCCGATATACCGCCCACTAATATATCCATTTCGTATTGCGATGACAGAGTTCTCTACATCGACAATATCGTGCAAAAGCACTTCACAATGGGAACCGATGATGTCAGCAATAAAATCTACGAGCGGAATATATAAATTCAGCAACTGTTTGTACTCCATAAATTCACCTTCCCCTTTTAAATTATTTACATTTTTAATAATCCTTATGTTGTTTATATTCGCTAATTAGCAGTAAGTCCCTCCTATCATAATAATTTATTATTATACTTCCTCCCATAGTTGGAGCGAAGTGGTAAGAAAAATGGCGACTCATACTCGAATTTTGGCAGCTCAGGTGTAAATAGCTGGAACATTGGTATATAATGAGGAGAAATTATTCTTGAGGTGGTGGATCATTCATGAACCCAATTAATAAGACAATTGTACAAACCGCGCTGGACAGTTTTCTCAACCGTGAAGTATACCTCCACCTAGAGACGACCAACGGAGCGTATGCAGCCCATAGCCAAGAAGGCATTATAAATGTGGGTGCGTATATTCGCAATGGTCTCATCCGCTTTGGGCGAGGGACTATCACGGGTGACGGCCCGTACCGCGTCGGACTCAAAATGGAGCTCGGCTGGGTTTACGCCGAAGGACTGACCGATTTTGAAATGGAACAAGAAGGCAAGCTATTGCTCGCCGGCCATGATCAAGAGGGACGCCTGGCGGTCGCTCTTGAACTCAATTTTCACCCGTTTGAACTGTAACGTCAAATTTAGATAAATCTAGGAGGAAAAATTCATGGAACAACATGTTCTCGTCGTATTCCCCCATCCAGACGACGAAACGTTTGGCTGTGGTGGAACCTTAGCCCGCTTCGCCAAATTGGGTGTTCCTGTCACTTATGTCTGCGGTACTCTAGGCCAAATGGGACGCAATATGGGAAATCCGTTCTTTGCCAACCGAGAATCATTGCCAAATATTCGAGAAGCAGAGTTAGAGGAAGCTTGCCAAGCCATCGGCATCCAACGTGTGATTAAACTTGGCTTACGCGACAAAACGATTGAGTTTGAAGACCCAGAAATGTTAGTTGGTAAAATTGATGAGATCCTCCGAGAGATCCGGCCAACCCTGGTAATTACCCACTATCCTGGATATGCAGTGCATCCGGATCACAACGCACTGGGTGAAGCGACCATCCGTGCCATTTCTCGTCTTCCCCTTGAGGACCGCCCTATCGTATATGCCCATGCCTTTTCTCGCGACTGTCAGGATATACTCGGCCCAGCTGATATCGTCAACGACATTTCAGACCTGTCTGAAGTGAAGCTAGCCGCGGTACGGGCACACAAATCACAATCACAGCTGTTTATCTCACGTATTTCCAATGGGAAAACCAAGGAGAAGTCATCGAAGAACTCGTTTAGTCACATGCTCCAGCGAGAATCTTTCTGGACCTACCATTTTTCGTAAAGCTCCCCTTACTATCCGAAAACTACTCAAGGATACGACACTAGAAAGTCTACTTTAGAAATAAACGAGAGTGAAGATCGTTCAACAAGGTGCTCCGCGTAAACCACGCGAAGCACCTTGCTTTGTTTATGATTGGGGGAAAGAGTACCCGTAATTCCAGCAAAATAAACCGGTTATTCGGTTATTCGCTTAACAAGTAGTGAAGAAGTAAATCTGCCGTATTTGACAGAGCCTCTTTATGGGTCCGTTCATGCCCGTGTGAAGCATCAATCCCAGGCCCGATTAATCCATGGACAATATCAAAACCTGCACGCAGTGCCGAACTGGCATCTGAACCATAGTAAGGGTAAATATCCACTTGGTAATAAAGGTTGTTCTCTTGGGCTAACCTTACAAGCTTCTGGCGCAGCCCTAAATGGTAGGGCCCTGACGAATCTTTCGCACAGATTGAAACACAAAATTCATCCGTCGTTTGACCCTCACCAATGGCACCCATGTCCACGACTAAATATTCCTTGGTTTCCGGCGCGATACTAGCATTACCGCCATATCCGATCTCTTCGTTATTGCTAAACATCAGGTTCGTTGTATAAGGCAAGGACAGCTTATGATCTTTAAGGTGCTTCAGAACTCCCAACAGCACTGCAACACTGGCCTTGTCATCAAGATGACGGCTATTAATAAACCCACTCTCGGACACTCGCGTCCTCGCATCAAAGGAGATAAAGTCACCCACAGAAATACCTAGAGCGACAACCTCCTCTGGGTTCTTTACTTTCTCATCGATCCGCAGTTCCATATTCTCATCTTTTCGTTCCTGTTTGGTGTGATCTTCATAGACATGACACGAGGAGTGGGTGTTCAGGATTGTCCCTGAATATATTCTTCCGGCACTCGTTTCAATATAACAAAGCGCCCCTTCAACAGAATTCCAATTATAACCGCCTACTTTCGACAACTTTAACCTGCCATTAGACTTGATTTCCTTGACCATGGCACCCAAAGTATCTACATGTGCGGTAATATGACGGTGAATTTTCGTCTCTTGCCCAGGAAGGGTAGCAATGACGGCTCCCTTGTTGGTCACTTTGTAAGCGATTTCTAATGAATCTAACGCCCTGGTCAGATAGTCCACAGCCTTTTGTGTATTGCCAGACGGACTTGGGATTGCGCATAGCTGCGTTAAGTGATTCACCATAGTATCTAAATTCACCAAGTTCATGATCATCCCTGCTTTCTATTTGCGCCTTACGGAAATTCGTCACCGGAGTTCTTCAAACTCAGTCGTATCCTCACCGAAGTCTTTGAGGAGAGAGATTGCTGCTTCGTGGGTCTCCTTATCGATATTGTGATCGGACAAAAGGTCTGTCAGAGATTTCTTGGCATCATTCTCTCGTTGATGTTCGCTTAGCATTAATACATAGCGGAAGCGACCGTAATGAAACTCTGGAAGAGCATTGAAGAGTTTTATGTATTCAGCCTCCGACGCCTCCATGTTTCCCATTTTCGCGAGAAGATCTGCCTTCTCACACAGCAGTGTACCCTTATCCACGTCATTTTCCGCAAACTGCAGCAGTTGTTCAGACGCTTTGACCGCTTCCTGGGCGAACTGCATATGGTTTTTACAGAAGAATTTATACTCCTGCCAGGCATTTTCTAGGAATTTACCGTCTTCATAATCTTTGGCCTGTGTAATATTTTCTTTGAGCACTTCAAGAGCGCCTTCAAGGTCAGTATGAGCTTCCATATATTCTGAAACATGGCACCGGGCTTCGAGTTGAAAGATTGGGTCAAGTGGGTCCTTTATATCTTGGGGTACATCTAGGACATACGATCCATAACCCAAATCCATCCTACCTGCAAGAGGGGATACCACAAAGGCTTCCGCGAAGGGAGCACAACAGCGCTTAAACTTGGCACCGCTCCCACATGGGCAACTATAGTTTCGTCCAAGGTTCAGTACATCTGCACCGATTAAACTGAGACGTCGAGCATAATTTTCATGCTCGAAGGATTGTTGCTCCTTTAAGAATGCGAAAAAATGAAGAACGAATACGCGGGCAATACAAGCCCTGGAAGCATGAGGCGTAAGTCCTTCCTCTTTTATTAATTTTTCATAGATTTCTCGTACGCCTTGATCCTTATGAATTTGGTTTTCAACAATTCCTTCAATCATGACATGAAACACTGGATTTAGTCCGTTAATCTCCAATATATCGGGGTAAAGATCCCTCCGATTGAAAAGAGTCTTGACCTCAGGATGTTCATTCAGAATGGTTATAAATCCTTTGTCGTCCTCCTCAATTAAGAATTCTTCTTCTTTTTCAACATCAGGAAATGTTAGTATCTTTGCCATCTGTAAAACATCCTTCCTTGATTTCTGTAAAAGTGTATCATTAACAAATAGGGCAGGTTGGGCAGAACTTAAAAACACCCTCAGAAATCATGTGACTTCTCAAGGGTGCGTATTTATATGATTAAATATCTATGTTCATCATTATACATTTTTAACTTAAAATTTACCACGTCTGCTACTCTAATTATATTATAGTTAAGCGCCTTTTCTAGAATATATTTTATAGAATTGGAAGGCTTCACGTTCGGTAAGTTTATAGTATCGCTGGTCGAGGAATCTGGGACCTTTCAAATAATCTTAACTAAATTATAAAGCAAATCATCTGGAAAGTAGAATGAGGATTGTTAAAACAAGTGGCAGGAAACCCAATGGTTCGGAGAAATCTCTTTCAGTACTGGTGCCTTTAGTTTACAAGGTTCAAACTCCTTAAAGCAGCGGGAACAGAAGTGGCAGCCAGCGGGGGGGTTAATGGGACTTGGCACATCGCCCTTTAAAATAATGCGTTCCTTTTTCTTTTCCGGATTAATGATGGGAATTGCGGAAAGTAGCGCCTGAGTGTAAGGATGCAGGGGGTTGGCATAGAGCTCCCTCTTCGGTGCGATTTCCACCAGTTGGCCCAGATACATTACACCCACCCGGTCGCTAATATGTTTGACCACGTTTAAGCTATGAGCAATAAACAGGTAAGTAAGGCCGAACTCCGACTTTAAATCACTGAGCAGATTTAACACCTGGGCTTGAATTGAAACATCGAGGGCGGAAACTGGTTCATCACAGACGATGAGCTTGGGCTCCACAGCAAGTGCACGGGCAATGCCCACGCGCTGCCGTTGACCGCCGGAAAACTCATGCGGATATCGGTTGCGCTGGTGCCTGGCCAACCCAACACAGTTTAGTAGATAGATAACACGCTCTTCTACTTCACTCTTCGGCAGCAGGTGATTGATAATGATCGGTTCGGCGATGATATCGCCAATCGTCATTCTGGGGTTTAAAGACGCGTAAGGGTCCTGAAAAATCATCTGGATATCCTTGCAATAGGAACGGCGCTGCTTTTCATTTAAAGCAGTTAGTTCCTTTCCCTCGAAAAATATTTTCCCGTTTGTAGGGCTATAAAGATTGACCAGTATTTTACCAAGGGTTGTTTTCCCGCAACCGGATTCGCCGACCAGACCAAAAGCTTCTCCTTTGTCAATCGAAAAGGACACCCCATCAACTGCTTTTAACACAGAAACGGGCTTACCCAGCAAACTGGTCTCAACGGTAAAATGTTTGGAAAGATCTTGAACCTCCATCAATACTTCGTTCATTTTGCGTTCAATTCCCCCTCCATGTCTTTGTCATATAAAAAACAACGCACCTTATGTCCATTAATCTCTTGTAGCTCTGGCATTTCTTGGGTGCAGCGTTCCATGCAACTATCGCAGCGATCGGAAAAAGGACAGCCTGGTGGCATACGCAGTGGGTTGGGTACCATACCCTTGATCATATATAAACGTTTATCACTTTCATCATCGATTTGAGGAATAGATTGTAGCAAACCCACAGTGTATGGATGCAGGGGCTGCTTAAACAGGCTCTTCACGTCGGCTTCCTCCACGATTTTACCGCAGTACATCACGATGACGCGGTCGGCTGCTTCGGAAACAACACCTAAATCGTGGGTGATGAGCAGAACCGCCATATGAAACTTTTCCCTCATACGATAGAGCAACTCCAGAATTTGCGCCTGTATTGTTACGTCAAGTGCCGTCGTCGGTTCGTCGGCAATCAATAGTTCAGGTTCGCAGGAAAGTGCCATGGCGGTCATGACCCTCTGGCGCATTCCACCGCTCATCTGGTGGGGATAGTCGTTGGCACGTTCGGCCGGGGAAGGTATGCCAACCGTATCTAGCATTTCAATCGTGCGCGCCAGCGCCTCTTTTTTTGTAATCTTCCTATGCGCTAGGATGTTTTCCATGATCTGATCCTTAATGCGCGAAACTGGATTTAAAGAAGTCATCGGTTCTTGAAAAATCATGGAAATCTGGTTGCCGCGGATTTTTCGCAATTCTTTTTGGGTCATCTTGTTCAAATCCTGGGATTTAAATGTGATTTCTCCGTCGGCAATCCTGCCCGGTTTCTGTAAAAGTCCCATAATAGAAAGGGATGTTACGCTTTTTCCTGAACCGGACTCCCCAACAATGGCCAGAATCTCGCCCTTATCTATGGTAAAACTGATATCATCCACTGCCTTAACAGTACCACGTTTCAGTTTAAATTCCGTTGTTAAATTCCTTACTTCCAGCAACATCCTATTCACCGCCCTTATTTTATTCGAGATTTCGGATCAAGTGCATCTCGAAGCCCGTCCCCAAGAAGGTTAAAAGCCAGTACAGTAATGGTAATGGCTATGCCAGGAAAAATCAGCGTATAGGGTGCATTAAAAATAAAGCCTCTTGCCCTACCCAACATATCGCCCCACTCGGCAAACGGTGGCTGAACGCCCAAACCCAAAAAACCAAGCGCCGAAGTATCTAGCACAGCAGTAGAAATACCCAGGGTAGCTCGTACGACAATCAGGGACATGATATTCGGCAAAATATGCTTGAAAATAATACGACTGTCCTTGTTGCCGATGACCTTCGCCGCTTGAACGTAGTCATTTTCTTTGACGGAAAGTATACTACCGCGCACGAGGCGAGCATACTCGGGAATGGACACTAGACCGATCGCGATTACCGCTTTGTCCAAGCCCTTACCCAGCGCCGCCATAAAAGCAATCGCGAGCAAAATAGACGGGATGGCCAACATCATATCCATGAGCCGCATAACGATTGCATCGGTCCTTCCGCCGCGGTACCCGGCAAGGGCACCTAAGAAAACACCGACGGAAAGCGAGATCGTAACAGCCGCAACGCCGACAGACAGGGAGATCTTCGTGCCATCAAGGACTCTGCTGAATATGTCCCTGCCCAGTTGATCCGTTCCAAACCAGTGCTGGGCATTTGGCCATACAAAGCTTTGGGACATGTCAGAAAAATTGGGATCATAAGGCAAAATCTGCTTTCCCATCAGTTGGCTTGCCCATACGACCAGGGCTATTAGCGTCAGCAACCCAATAATTATCAGGCCAACGACAGCAGCCTTGTTCTGCCTGAGCGTTTCCCACATTTCTATGAGCTGCGATTCCGGTTTTTCCACATATTCTTCAGCCTGTATCAGATTCTTATTTGAATTCGACTCATAATCTTTAGCCATACAAGCTACCTCCCATTTTCAGAATATTTAATACGCGGATCAAGGAATGCATAGATCACATCAACCAATAAATTCATCAGTACGAAAACCGCCGCGATCAGCAATACGACACCCTGAACCACAGGAAAGTCTGACTTTAGGATGCAGGTCACGGTATAGGCACCGATCCCTGGCCAGGAGAACACTGTTTCCGTCAGCACGGCACCGCCAAGAAGACTACCAAGCTGTAGTCCAATAACAGTGACAATGGGAATGAGCCCGTTGCGAAGGCCGTGTTTGAGAATCACCCTGCCTTCAGAAATTCCTTTCGCTCTGGCCGTGCGGATATAATCCTGCTGCAAGGTTTCCAGCATACTGGAACGGGTCATCCTAGCAATAATGGCCATGGAATACATCGCCAGCGCACTCGCCGGCAACACCAAGTGCCGCAAGGCATCCATAAAGGCATCGCTATTGCCTGCGATTAGGCTATCAATTAGATAAAACCCGGTAACACTCCCAGGCTGCAACAAAGGGTTGATTCTGCCACTCGACGGAAGCCAATGCAACGTACCTGAAAAGAAAATGATCAGCAAAATACCAAGCCAGAAAATCGGCATGGAAACGCCGATCAGGGCAATCAACATACCTGCATTATCGAAAATGGAGTTCTTCTTTACCGCAGAAACTACGCCAATAAGGATACCGAAAAAAGAAGCAAGGATTATGGCAAGAAAGGCCAGCTCAATCGTGGCTGGAAAGCGGGAAAGAATCTCTTTCATAACGGGCATCTTGGTGTAGTATGAAGTACCAAGATTACCGGTTAAGGCACCTGTAATAAAATGATAATATTGTAGCAAAATCGGATCGTTCAGTCCGTTTGCCTGTCGCCACGCCTCGACAGCTACCTGTGTTGCGTGCTGACCCAAAACAATCGGAGCAGGATCTGGTGAAAAGACACGCATGATGAGAAACACAATAATTGATACCCCAATCATGACGGGAATCAACATCAAGATTCGTTTAATGATATATTTGAGCATCTGCAACAACCTTTCAGCAAAAAAAACCGAGAACCGGTATAAAAATCGATTCTCGGCAAGCCTAAATTTAATCAGTGATACAACGTTTTAGTCCTTTGACACGCCAGCAAACGGAGTGATACCCGTCATATGGTAGTAGAAATTATGGATACTCGGTCTGAAGGCACAAAGTGTTTCGGCGTGGGAAATCGGGAGCCACGGAGCTTCGACAGAGGCGATTTTTTCCAGTTGGGTGTAAATCGCATTGCGCTCAGCACCAGCAGGCGTTTCTACACCCTTGATGATTAACTTATTGAATTCAGGATTTTTATAGAGTGCAACGTTCATAGAAGGGTCTGTATGAGCTAACAGATACATAAAGTTATCTGGATCTCCATTATCCCCAGTCCAGCCGTAGAAGCAGATATCATAATTGCCTGCTTTTACTTTTTCCTTATAGGTGGTCCAATCATAAGAATCGATCGTACAAGTCACGCCTACTTTAGCAAGATACCCTTGAATTGCTTCAGCCAGTGATTGACCAGTCGCGGTATTATAGGGTCTAGGGTTGGTATACGTCATCATTTTGACGGTAGTCAATCCAGAGGCTTTGATCGCCGTTGCAGCAGCCGCCGCATCATAGGCTACTTGAGAAGTACTCTTATCATAGCCGTCCATAAAGGTCGGCAGAATGGATGTGGCAGGTGTAGAGTAACCCTGATACAGACTCTTTACCATTTCTGGGACATTGATCGCCTGAGAAACAGCTACACGGAGCTTTGAATTGTTAAAGGGTGCTTTTGAGGTATTGTAAGCCATGTAATTTATGTTCATACCTGGTGCTTTAAAGATTTGATTGCCGGCGTCTGTGATCTGCTTGACCACCGTCGCATCAATACCATCGATCATATCAACCTCGCCGTTGTTCAAGGCAACCACGCGTGCTGAGTTGTCTTTGATAAATTTGAAGATAACATTTTTGGTCAGGGCCTTGGTTCCCCAATAATTATCATTACGAACTAAAACAATGTTTTCGTCCTTTGACCATTTTACAAACTTGTAAGGCCCTGTACCAACTGGTACCTGGTTTACATTATTGTTACTAGCCTGTAAAGCCTTGGGGCTAATAATAGGTGCACCCATCACCATGGCCAGATTGCTGAGGAATGGGGTGCTAGGCGCTGTTAAATTGATTTTAACCGTATTCGCATCTACAACTTGCACATCTTTCACGGAGCCATAAACGAAAGAAGCGTAAGCCATGTCCGCCGTGACTTTCGGGGGCAGCTGGCGGTCAATATTAAACTTTACGGCAGCGGCATCAAACGCGGTGCCGTCTTGGAATTTTACGCCTTCTTGAAGATGGAAGGTATAGGTGAGACCGTCCGTGCTTACATCCCAGCTTTTAGCCAGAGAGGCCTCCACCTTTGTGGAATCTTTATTGTACTTTAAAAGTCCTTCATAAATATTACTCATTACCTTAGCTGACTCACCGTCGTCGACCAGTGCCGGATCCAGTCCTCTTGGCTCAGCACCCTGAGCATAGATTAGGGTATCGCTTGCCTTTGGTGTAGTGCTTGCGGTGTTGCTAGTCTTTGCTGCGCAGCCAGTTAAAGAAACACCGACAAGAGCAACTGCTAGAGTTAGAGCAACAATTCTTTTGATCTTTTTCACTTTTTTCTCCTCTTTTCTCCTCTTTTTTGCTTCTAATTAGAACAATTCTTAAATTTTATTATTTTTATAATACCACTATGGAATTATATATGCAATGCTTTATTTCCTAATATACATCGATAATTTATTATTATTCAGAATATTCACATTAAATTTCTCTTCTCTATTTATATAAGGTTAAACCACTGAACGATTTGCGTCAGTGGTTTTTGTAGGTCGCTCCTTACCGAATTTTCTCAAGTCGTCATATTATTTCTGACAGACTGAGCAGTAGAACGCATTCCGACCCCCAACCTCAGACTTTTCGATAACATTATGACAAACTGGACAGGGTTTACCAGACCTGTCATACACCTTAAAATACGGATTATAGCCACCTGTAAAATCGTCCCAAGGCGCGAAATGTTCCTCCATATCACCGCCAAGGCGAATAGAATCCCGGAGAATATTGATTAAGGAGTGGTACAGCTTTATCTTTTCAGCCATACTTATTGCCGAAATCAAACGGGTGGACAAAATACCCGCCCATCTCAGGAATTTCAGGCATAATTACCTCCATCACATCTCACTCCGCTTGGTTCTATAATTCCACTTGCGGCCAGAATAAATGTATAGTCCCTGCGATTCTTTGGTTATTGCTCGATGGTCTGAGCGACAGGCACCTAGTTTAATAAACTAAGTGCCTGTCGTTAAATCATATACGTTATTTAACTTCTTCAATCAAAGCCTTAAAGCCAGGCAATGCATTCTCAATTGTTTTATAAGCCACACAATAGGCAATTCGTACATAACCAGGACAGCCAAAGGCCGAGCCAGGAACAATGAGAATGTTTTTCTTCTTGGCCAGAGTGCAGAATTCAACATCATTTTCAATCGGCGTTTTAACAAACAAATAAAATGCACCTTCAGGTTTAATACATTGGTAGCCGTAGGATGACAGCCCATGATAAAGAAGTTCACGATTCCTGTTATAGGTTTCAATATCCACCTTTGCATTTAAACACTTTGCAACAACGCGCTGGAATAACGACGGAGCGTTTACGTAACCTAAGATGCGATTCGCAATATTTGCCGCTGAAATAATATTCTCAAAATCTGCAGCCTCATTCGGAATCACTAAATAGCCTATTCTTTCGCCGGGTAACGAAAGGGATTTGCTGAATGAATAACCGATGATCGTGTTTGCATAATACTTTGATAGATAAGGCACCGGAGTATTATCATAAGCAATTTCTCGATACGGTTCATCAGAAACAAGATAAATATCTGTTCCAAATTCCGTTTGTTTCTCCCTCAGTATTTCAGAAAGCTTGATGATGGTTTCTGCCGAATAGATAACACCTGTTGGATTATTGGGGGAATTGATGATCACCGCTTTCGTTTTAGGGGTGATTTTATCCTCGAATTCTTCTAGATTAGGCTGAAAATCAATCGTATTTGGGGATATAATGACCAATTCGCCCTCGTAGTTTTTCACATAGCTTTTGTATTCTCCAAAAAAGGGTGCGAAAGTAATAACCTCATCCTTAGGATTCAGTAAGGTTTTGAAAATGACGTTTAACCCGCCCGCTGCGCCGACGGTCATAAGAAGGTTTTTTTGAGTAAAAGCGGTGGAGAATTTATCATTAATCGACTTTGCTATGGCAGCTCTCACATCTTCATAACCTGAGTTATTCATATATCCATGAATGCTCATGGAATTTTCTGTATTAATAATCTCTAAAATTGCTTTTTTCACTTCTTCAGGTGGTTCAACATTGGGGTTGCCAAGACTAAAATCAAAGACATTTTCCACTCCGTGAATTCCTGCCAGTCTTTTTCCTTCCTCAAACATAGCTCGAATCGTAGAATTATTTTGCAGCTGCTCTTGCATTTTAATGGCGATCATGACACTCAACCTTTCTTCTATAACGAATCGATAAATTCACAACTAAAACACAAACGACTCCTTTGAAAAATCAAAAGCGCCGCTTTGAGAATTGTTATTAATCTCATAACAATATTATAATCTTGTTAGTGTTATAATACAATGCCTTCGAAACTACCGACCACCTATCTCCTTTAGACCCTCCATCCACAGTTAATCATCCATTACCCTCAAACTCTTCTACCCCAAATAATCAGCTTACCATCCCCATCACTCTAAAGTTATCAGCAAGTAGTGCAATGAATTCTGAGTTCGTCGGTTTTTGACGCTCAATATTCATAGAATATCCAAAAATCCGTTTTAGCGTATCTGTATGACCACGCTCCCAGGCTAGTTCTATCGCATGACGAATTCCACGTTCTACCCGACTGGATCCAGTATCATACTTTTTCGCAATCTCAGGATAAAGTTCCTTGGTGACTGCCCCTAACAAGGAAACATCCGCCACCACCATCAAGATTGCATCTCGAATATATTGGTACCCTTTAACATGGGCAGGAATCCCAATTTGGTGCATCACCGTGGTCACTTCGGAGAATAAATTGATCTCTCTTCCAACGGTTTTCACGATGGGAGAAATTGAAGAAGAAAACTGAGGCTGTGCCGACGCTGCATCTTGTGTTAAGGATCGAATCCGTTTGCCAAGAATTTCTAGATCAAAGGGTTTTAGAATAAAATAATCAACCCCCAGCATCATCGCTTGGTTTGTGAGAGATTCCTGCCCAAAAGCCGTTAGCATAATAACTTTGGGCCGTTTCATGGAGGTTAAAGCATTAAGGCGTTCCAATACGCCTAATCCATCCAGATTCGGCATGACTAAGTCAAGGATAATCAAATCTGGTTCCTGAGCTTGAACGAGCTCCATCGCTTCTAAACCGTTATGAGCAACGCCCACGATCCTCAAATCGTCTTGACCTTGAAAATATTTCTGTAACATTTGACAAAGATTACTGTTATCATCCGCAATGACTAGTTTAACTTGCTGTCCCATTTCCCAACATCCCGCCTTCACAATAATATTCCAGAATACCGTTGATCTTTTTAAACAGTTAAACCTCTTGTCTAAGATTCTTCCCTAGACATTCATGGTTGCCCCTAGTTACTTTTGCTCCATGGAAACTTCGAAGAGGCTTTCTTTCTCTCTTGCAATGTGACGCCTTGGCTAGCAAGCAAATAGACATTATCTCCTAATTTCATAACCCCTCCATCTAAGGCATAAACAGCACCACTCGCAAAATCTAGGATCTCATTTCTAAGTGCCTCATCCACCAAGTCCAGGTTCATCGTTACAATCTTTTTAAGCTGGAGTCTGTTAGCAATGCCCATCACGTCATCAAATGCCTTGGGGGCTATATGTACGACAGTTGGTTGTGATGTTTTCGGTTGCAAGGGAACCGTTTTTTCGTTGTTCTTTCTAGACAACGTTTCTATTTTATAACCATCTACTTCATCCGGATTCAGAAAACCCATTAAATCGAGCGCGGTGTTTAATAGCTTTGACACTGCTTGAACACTCCTCCCCCAACCATCGGATACCTTAGTTTGAATGATCACGCCCACAAACCTGCGATCTTTTTGACCTGGAAGATGATTCTGGTGCATCTGACAAAGATTACAGGTATTATCTGCGATCGTTCGTTTTATTCCCCGTCTCATTCGCCACCATGCCACTTTAGTCGTCGTTATCCAGCTCACAGTTTCCACTTTCAAAGCGATTGCTGCTGATATCGTCATTATACGTTAACGACCCTGTCGAAATCTTAAATAAATAGGGTTACCTATAAAAGTAGTCAATATTTATGCGGAAGCCTGTCCTCAAAGGGTTTCAGGGACATAGTAGCCAAAATGTTTGTGGCCAGTTCCAACACATGTTGTTCATATGAAGTGAAAAGCAAAGAATTGAAATGAATATTCCCTTATTTAACAGACATTCTTTGCGAAGTGTCAGAAAAATTGCAATTTCTCTTTTTCAGTCAAAACTATAAAGAGTTAGAGAGATAAAAGGCGCAAGAACTCTCCATCCTCAAATAAAACGCAGAAAGAAGGAGACGCCATAATTCCAACCAAGGATATAATCCCAGATATCTGGAAATTTTCGATAGATGGTCTCTCTGAGGTATTATGTAATGAAAAGGTAATATAATCGGGCGATGTTTATGAAACAAAGCTAGATACGCCATTATCACGTCTGGTCATGTTTCATACAATTAATTACTTTAGGATTCTCATTTCTTTAATCTAGTCCCTTTGCCGGCAAAACTTAAACGCTCCCTCCCTCCTAACAACAAAAAAATCCTCCCAGGCTCTTAAGCCAGGGAAGGTTTCTACGATGAACAATTGTCCAGTTGCACTGTTCTGGGGTACGAAACACTTTGGATAGACAGACGAACGAACGCCCCAATTACCTTAACCCCTCTTTCTTAACTGGACATTGCATTGATTAGTGGATTAAAAAGATCATATCAAGCAGTAAAAGACTTTCGAATGAGAGTTCTTTTACTGCTGTGAATGGTAAACTAAACCATACCATTTTACGCCAGTGAAAGCATACAGGTTTTCGCCAGAAACCATACACCTTTTCGCCAACGACCATACAACTTA
>Ga0209125_1000927_pt1 | contig 31909 bp, 33 predicted proteins | sample BarGraIncub1131A_FD_184503 | JGI IMG/M metagenome (GOLD analysis project Ga0209125, IMG submission 184503) | Arctic peat soil microbial communities from Barrow, Alaska - Barrow Graham LP Incubations 11-31A (SPAdes) (version 2) | ecosystem: Environmental > Terrestrial > Soil > Wetlands > Peat... | reverse complement strand
CATTAGCTCTTATTAATGCTTTTGAACTTAATTCGGATTTTAGGGTTTCATCACTTAAAAGGTTCCCTATTGCAAGTGATATTTCAGAGATATCATAGGGATTTATTAAAATTCCACCGTCACCTATTACTTCTGGAATAGAGGTAAGGCTAGACGCTATTACAGGAGTTCCACAACTCATTGCCTCGAGTGGGGGCAGTCCAAAACCTTCATAAAAAGACGGATATATAAAGGTATCACAGCAGTTGTAAAAAACAGGTAAATGGTCTTCGGGTACAAAACCAGTAAAAATAACATGGGATTCTATTTTAAGTTCCTGTGTAAGTTTTACTAACTTTTGACTGGGGTCTTTATAATCGCCTACAATAACTAAATTATAATTTTTACTTAACTCCTTATATACTTTAGAAAAAGCAGTTATTGCAGAGGCAACATTCTTTCTTTCACTAAATCCTCCTAGGTAGAGTATAAATGGAGCTGTTATATTATATGCTTTAGCCAAAAAATTTTTACAAGGAACTTTATCTAAAGGCATATACTTTTTATCAGCAGCCAAAGGAGTTACGAAAATTTTGCGCTCGTCTATTGGAAAAAACTTAAGAATATCTCGCTTTGAAAATTCGGATACAGTTATTATACCATCACAATTTTCTATAATTGAGGGCATCTCTTTTAAAAATTTTAACAAGTATCCTCGCCCAACAGTTTCGGGCATAACATATGGAATCAAATCATGTATAGTTACTACTTTTTTGCAAGGTATTTCCTTGCAAAACCCTATACCGTTTTGTGGCATATGGTATATGTCTATATTTTCTTTTGAAATATTTTCAGCAAAATAGTAATCCTCGAAAAATCGTTGATGTTTTTTTGATGTCATCACTATTTTGCAGTTTTCCTTTTTTATACTTTCGTAATTATTACCCGACCAAAAGACATGATAGTTATTTAATGTATCTATGTTAATTAAATTTTTAAGTACATTTTCTGTATAAGTTCCTATACCAGTACCACTATATAAATTAATGCCCCTGGCATCAATTGCAATCCTCATAAGTTCCACTCCTTAAAATTATTAGAAAATAATATATTTATACAAAATTCATAAAAAGGTATATATATATTAATATATTATTTTAACTTAAAAAGTGTGCCATTATTAAAATTTAATTGTGCACAAATTATTAGAAGGGTTCATATATTGCAATAGAACAATGTTTTGGAGGCATGCACTTGGAAATAGATAAATTAAAGGAGAAAGTACAAGAAAATTATTCTCTTTCTATTAATAATATAGAAAAAATAAAAAATGTTTACAAAGTAGGAACTGAAGATGAGATGTATTGCTTGAAAATCATTAATTATAAGTTTAAGCATTTTTTATTTATTATCGGTGCTATAAAACATTTGCAACAGAATAATTTTGAAAGTATACCAAAGATTATTAAAACTATTTATAACAAGGAGTATATAGAGATTGAGAATAAATATGCTTATTTAACACCTTGGGTAGATGCAAGGGAATGCGATTATGATAATCCAAGGGAAATAAAATTATGTACAGAAAAACTTGCACAGCTCCATAATAAAAGCCTGAATTTTAAAGTTAAACCTGATATGTTGCCTAGAATAGCATGGCTTAAGTGGATAGAAACTTTTAAAACTAGAGAAAATGAAATATTGGATTTTAAAAGAAGAATAAATGAAAAAGAGTATAAAACTGAGTTTGATAATAATTATTTAAGAATAATGGAGGGAGAGCTATCGCGAAGCAAAAATTCAATATGTAATTTATGTAAAAGTGAATATATAAACAAGATGAAAGAGGAAATTAAACATAGGGGATTTTGCCATCATGATTATGCTCATCACAATGTATTGATGGAGAGAAATGGTGGAATAAGTATTATTGATTTTGATTACTGCATCTTAGACACTCATCTGCACGATTTAAGTAGTCTTCTAATAAGAAGAATGAAAAATGGTAAATGGAGCCTTGAAAATTCACTTTTTATAATGGATGAATATGATGCTACAAACTTAATTTACAAAAGTGACATAGAAGTAATGGCAGCATTTATGGAATTCCCTCAGGAATATTGGCAAATAGGAATTCAATATTACTGGGAAAAAAAAGACTGGGGAGAAGAATTTTTCTTAAAGAAACTTGAAAAAATGCATGAGGACAGTGCTTACAGACAAATTTTTATTGATAAATTTAGAACAATAAAATATGGGAGGTAATCTTATGGGAAAGGACAAAAAAGACATGTATAATGATGAGGTCCCAATTGAGATAATTGATCTTAAGGAATCAACTGTAGAGGATTATGATACGAAGCTTGATAACATGAAAGAAGAAGTTAAGAAGCTAAAGAAAATAAGGAGAAGGCAAAAGAAGCTTAGTGAGTTAGAGTTTCAGCAAAGAGAGATATTAAAGAAAATGGATAAAAGTAAAAAAAATAAATAATTCTTAATAGATTTAATTTGAGGTGTTGCGAGTGGCAATAAGCATCTATAATGATTTTTCTGAATATATGGTGTTTAAGGGTATTAAAAATGTAGATGTAATTGAATTGCAATATAAAAGTGCAGAACAGGACATAACTGAAAAATTAGTAATAGAACAGTTTGGTGCTATTTATGCTTTTCATAAAAAATCTTTGGGATTCAATGGGTACCTAAGAAATAGATTAAATAACAATACAGGGAAAACCATAGAGAATTATAAAAATTCTATTAAAAAGCTTAAGGGAGACATAAATAATGTTAAAAGAGATGAACCTAAAAATTCATTTGAAGAATTAATTATTAAATATGGAAAGGAAGCCATAAATAGAGGAGAAGAATGTATAAGAGAGGTATACGAGGCAAATTATTTAGAAATTTTAAAAAGGAGCATGAGACGAGGTGAAATATGCCTCGGAAATACGAATTTTCAAAACCTTAAGCAAGGCAATGTTATTGAAGTTGTTAGTTTTGACAATTGTAGTTACAACATGGTGGAAATAGATTGTTTCCTTTTGCTTAGTAAATTAAAAAGAAAAGGAGCTAAACTCGATTTTAGAAAGCTTGCTAAGGAATTTTGTTACATTGAAGGACTAGATGAGTCTAGTTCAAAATTTCTAATAGCCTTAATTTCATACCCTCATGAATTCATGAAATGTTGCAACAGGTATAGAGCAGGCAGAAGAATGTGGCATGAGGAGGAATTTTCGCGAAAAATCGTAAAAGCTTTAGTTCAAGACGGCAATTCATTATTTCAGTGATAATTAGAGAGGTGAGGATATGTTAGACATTAGATATAAAGATAAGGCTTATTTAAGCAAATATGATCTAGATGTAAATTTGTTTAGCGAATTTGATCTAATGGTTTATGATGTTATTCCAGTAAGGAAAGTATTCATACTTAATACTGATAAAGGTGATAAGGTTTTAAAGAAAGTGAATTATAGTATAAATCAACTTGAATTTATTAATTATGGTCTTGAGTATATTAAAAATAGTAATTTTGATAGAATTATTAAATTTGAAAAGACAAAGTCTAAACTAATATATGTACCTTGGAAAGAAGATATATACTGTATTATGGACTTAGTAGAAGGAAGAGAGTGTGAGTATAGCAATCCAGTGGATGTAATGCTTACGTCTAGAGCAATAGCTGAGCTTCATAGAGCTTCAGAAGGACTTGTATATCAAGATACATTTAAAAGGCTTCTCGCAGGGAATGAGCAGCGGTACTTATGTGGTAAAATAATAGAAAATTATAACAAAAAATTAAGAGAGCTTATGTTTTTTAAAAATATAGCAACCATAAACGAGAATAAAAATGAGTTTGATTATATATTTTTAGATCGCGTTCAATATTATGAGGAAAATATAAAACAAAGCATAGACATTCTACAAGCATCAGAATATTACAATTTATGTAACGAGAAAGATAAAGTTGTATTTTGTCATCATGATTTAGCTCATCACAATATATTGATTAATAATGAAAAAGTATATTTTTTAGACTTTGATTATGCGGTTATAGATTTAAAAGTACATGATATATGCAATTTTACGAATAAAGCTATAAAAGACTTCTGCTACGATATAGAAAAATGTCACAGTATAATAAATGAATATATATCTGTGAATCCATTAGATAATAGGGAACTAAAGGTTTTATACGGTATGCTTAGTTTCCCAGAGGATTTTTACAGTATATCTAGAGACTATTACACAAGAAAAAAACAGTGGAGTGAAGAAATATTTTTAAGTAGGTTAAAGAAAAAAGTAGAATACAAAAAGGATAGAGAAGAGTTTCTAGAGGCCTTTAAGAATTATTATAATTGTTAGTTAAAAAACCCACCATAATGTTAAATACATTATGGTGGGTTTAATTTTGGTGTTTTAATAATTTAGACATTTATTTAAACTTTCCTAATATATTTTGATAAGCATTCAATGTATTTGCAGCAGTATGTTCCCAAGTTAGTTCGGAAGCTCGTTTTAATCCTTTGGTTATAAGGGATTGCTTTAATTCATTATCGCAGAGCACATTATAGATTTTTTCACTTAAGTCATTAACATCACCCGGATCTACAAGTAAAGTTGAATTTTTAACAATTTCTGGGATGGATGTAACGTTTGAGGTAATTACTGGAACTCCACAAGCCATTGCTTCAATTGGAGGTAATCCAAATCCTTCATAAAAAGAAGGATATACAAAAATCTCACAGGCATTATACATGAAGGGGATATGGTTCATAGATATAAACCCTGGGAAGATTACCTTATCGTCAATATGCAGATCTTGTGCTCTTTTTTTATATATATCGTATGATTTACCTTTGCTACCTGCAATGACTAATTTAATATTCTTTTTTAGCTTTGGTAAAAGCATGCTAAATGAATTCAGTAATCCGATAATATTCTTTCTCGGACTAAATCCTCCAATATACAGAATATAATCTCCTGAAATAGAATAAGTTTTTTCAATAATAGATTTACTAAGGGCTTTGTCATAAGGTTTATAAATATCCTCGCTAGCTAAATAGGTAACATATATTTTTTCGCGTGGAAAGTTAAAAGCTTTGACAATATCTTCTTTTGAATATTCTGACACTGTAATTATTCCATCACACATTGGAATAATATTTGGTAACTTTTCGTTAAATATTTTTAAATATTGTTCACCCACTGTGTCTGGCATTTTATAAGGAATAACATCATGAAGCGTGATAACAAAGGGACAGTTTTTGCTATCCGGCAATCCGATTCCATTTTGAGGAACGTGGTATATATCCATAGACTTGTCTATTAATGGATTAGATGTATTAACTTCATTCCAAAAGTTACTTTGATTTTCTTGCTTTATATTTTTTATATGGAAGTTTTCTTTAAAGGGTATGTCTAATTTACAATCATCTGGTACGAAAAGCAAATAATCATTGTAATTGTCAATTTTATTTAAAGAGTGAATTAGTTGGTAAGAATAAGTGCCTATACCAGTTCCTCTATACCACTTTGCAGCCCTAGCATCAATTCCGATTTTCATTTAAAGACTCCTTAAACACTAATTTAATATATCAGTATATATCATTATATTAAAAGAAAGCATAAATGTTGTTAAAATATACAAGAATTTATTCTAAAATAAAATATTAGTAATATAAATTATAAGGGGGTGAGTAATATGATGAGGGAATTTGAGATCGAAAGGCAGTATGGCATTAAAATAGAAAGTATACGTCCCAATAAGGGAGTGTATTTTTTAAAGACAAATGACGGAGCTAAGTGCCTAAAGAAAATCAGTTACGGGACACAAAAACTTTTGTTTGTATATGGAGCCAAAGAACACCTTGCAAATAATGGATTTGACAAGGTTGATAGATATTTTTTAAACACTGAAGGAAATCCTTATGCATTAGTTAATGAAGATATTTACACACTATCAACTTGGATAGATGGTCGTGAATGTAATTTTCACAATGAAGAGGATCTGGTTTGCGCTGCAAAACAATTAGCTTACATGCATATTGCGTCCATTGGGTATGATCCGCCAGAAAATAGTAAACTAAAAACAGATCTTGGTAGATGGCCACATTTGATGGAAAAACGAATAAAATCATTTGATAAAATGCAAAGCATGGTTAGAAAGAAGAAAAATAATAAAACTGATTTTGATATGAACTATATTAGGAGTATGGAAGATCAAAAGGAATTAGGAAAAAGGGCTATGGCAATACTCGATGACTCTAGGTATTTTGATATATGTAGGCAAACAGAAGAAGCAAAAGGATTTTGTCACCATGATTATACTTATCATAATATTATTATTGATAAAAATAATGACGTGAATATAATTGATTTTGATTATTGCAAAAGAGAAGTAAAAGCATATGATTTATCTAATTTTTTAATCAAAATGCTTAAAAATCAGGATTGGGACATAAAATATGCTGAAATAGTATTAGAGGCATATAGCAGTGTAAATCCTCTGTCAGAAGAAGAGTACAGGCTAGTATACGCATTTTTAGTATTTCCACAGCGTTATTGGAGGTTATGTAATAGATACTATTATAATGAAGTTACATGGATTCAAAATACCTTTAATAAGAAGATGGAGGAGTTAATATCTGAAAAAGAAAAGTTTATGGTATTTATTGAAGATTATAAAAGAGTATTCAATCAGAGGTAGTACAAATTATACTATTTATTTAAGTTATGTAGATATAATATTTACATAACTTTTTTCATGCTCACCTAAACTATATATTTTCATAATATATAGTATGAGTTTAAATAGGGAGGTGGTATTGTGAAAATAGGAGACATTGTAGTAAGGAAATCATACGGGGGGGACATTAACTTTAAAATAATAGATATTGTGGCGGGGGATAATAATTTATATTTACTTAAGGGAATAAATTTAAGGATTGAAGCAGACTCTATAGGTGAGGACTTAGAATTAGTTTCAGAAGATGATGTTTTTGAAATTCATAAGGTATTTAATAAAAAGGTGAATGCATCTATAAAAAGGATATTGATAAATAGAATTAAAGGTACCGGAGGATATAGATCGGCAACAATAGATTTTAAAGGGAAAATTAAGGATTTACAAATTAAACAAGATAAATATAAAGAATACAAAAATAAAGATATGACATTTGGAAGACCAGGGAAAATACTGCATGTTGACGGTGACGCAGAGTATTTAGAGGTATGCCTAAAAACATATAAGCAGCTATCGCTGGACGCCATAGGTAGAGTAATATCAGAAAAAGATCAACCAAATAAAATAATAGATTTAGTTAAGGATGTTAAGCCAGATATAGTAGTAATAACAGGGCATGATGGTATGGTAAAGGGAATAACTAATTATATGGATCTAGATAATTACAGGAATTCAAAGTACTTTGTAGAGACTGTTATGGCCCTTAGATCTTATAATAGTAATTATGATGATTTAGTTATATTTGCAGGGGCATGTCAATCTTGTTATGAGTCAATTTTAGATGCTGGTGCTAATTTTGCTAGTGCTCCAAATCGAGTACTAATACATTGTCTAGACCCCGTATTAGTTTCAGAGAAGATCGCATATACAAATATAGAAAGTGTTGTAGCCATAGAAGATGTTATACAGAACACTATAACAGGACTCTCAGGAATTGGTGGATTACAAACTAGAGGGAAGTACAGAGAGGGGTTCCCTAAATCTCAGTATATATAGATACGCATAAGAAGTAGTTAAAGAAAAGATATGGTTAGTATTTTTGTTGGTTTATTTCTAATAATCAAACAAATCTTATATCTTGTATGTGGGGTTTGTTTGTAAAGCTGAATATTCATAATTAAAGCAGATATAAATTAGTTATGTGACGAATAATTCCTGTAAATGCATTTTGTTAACATAAGATTAACATTGACAAAATTGTTATAGTAGTGATAAAATGTTAAGTTACTTGACAAAAAATAATTTATGATATATAATATAAAATGTGGAAAGAGGTGTTTGCTGTGGAAAAAATAAATGTATTGACTTCAATAAAAGATGAGATTGAAAGTCATGTTGGCGAAAGAGTAACATTAAAAGCTAATGGTGGAAGAAGGAAGATTCTTGTTGATAACGGGGTTATCGAAAAGACATATCCAAACATTTTTGTTATTAGATTAGAAAAGGACACCCACAGGACAGTGACGTATAGTTATTCAGATGTTTTGACAAAAACGGTTCAAATAGTTTTTGCAGGATAAGGCGATACTGCACTTCAGTATCGTTTTTTAAACTAATAAATTAATCTTAAGATCATGATAATAAATAACAGGCACAATATATTCGATTGAATACGTGTTTTGATGTGATTTAAATAAGATTAACAGAGTATATATTAATTAGGACGCAATTTGTTAGTAATAACAATGTGTTTTATATAATATATGCTTTTTTTTATGTATTGAATCAATAGCTTTTAAGAATTATGATGAATTTTGCAATACGAATATAAAAATCAAATATCATATTTTACAAGCCAACTTAATATATATTACATAGTAGGTATTTTAGGAGGGTAACAATATGCATTTGCTATCCCAATAGAAATACAAGGAGGTATAATATGGATATAAATTTGATAAGAGAAAATATAGAATATGAACAACTGCTAGGAGAAAATACTGTTGATACAGTGGTGAAAGAAGAATTTGTAATACCGGATACACATCCTGATGTTAAAGAGATCCTTATGTTAGATGTAAAAGCGTTGATAGACTCTAAAGAAATAATTGAGGATAAGGTATATTTGGAGGGGCAAATCCAATATAATGTACTTTATATTACAAAGGATCAAGAACGTAGCGACGTGGAGAATGTCATATATAGTTCTAAATTTTCAAATACAATAGATATAATGGGCGCAATGCCTGAAATGCTTTGTGATACTGAGTGTTTTGTAGAACATATGGAATGCAGAATAGTAAATGAAAGGAAAATATGTTTAGAGGGTATATTAAAGTCAAAATCCGAAGTATACAAAAATTTCAACTTCGAAATAGTTAAGGACATTGAGGCAGTTAAGGATGTCCAATATTTAAAAAATCCTACTAGTATAGATAAAGTTATAAGAAATTTCACAGGTGAGCTTATTGGTAAAGCTAATATTAAAGTTCCAATGGAGAAACCGGAAATTGCTAAAATTATAAAGTATGATATTAATATTCATAAAAAAGAAGTAAAACTTTACGACGGAAAAATTCAGATTAATGCTTATGCATTTATTAGTATGATATATAAAGGCAAAGATAGCAGAGAATTAATTTATATTGAGCATGAAGTAATGCTTAATAAAGAATTAGATTTTGAGGACGTAAATCCTTATATGGATAATTTTACAGAATTTAAGGTAGATGCTATGGAATATGACATCAAGGAAGATGATTTAGGGGAAAAGAGAATTATTGATGTGGAGTTCATGATCAAAACCAACACGAGGGCTATGCACAAAGAAGAAGTTGACATGATTGAAGACATATATTCACCAACGACTAAACTTGAGATGGATAAAAAAGATTTTGGGCTTAATGTTATGCAAGGACAATTACTTACGGAGACATTAGTTAAGGGAGATATAGAATTAAATAGTAGCAGGGCAAAGCCTAGCAAGGTTATCATGTGTAATGCTAGTCTTTGTATAACAGACAAAAAAGTAATTGAGGATAAGGTTATAGTTGAGGGTATAATGAATGTAACAGTATTATACAGAAGTGATGACGAAGAAAAATATTTATCTGCTGTTTCTGAGGAAATTCCTTTCACTTGTGGTGCTGATATATTAGGCGCTAAAATAAATATGAGCAGCATGTGTAAGATATCACTCGAAAACATAAATGTAGATCTTGAAGCAGGAAATATGTCGGTTAGAGCTGTAGTAAAAGTGTATGTACGAGTAAATTATATGGTGCAAAAGAAATTTTTAGTTGATGTCTACCCAATAGAAGGGGAAGCACCGGAGAAGAAAGCCAGCATTACTATCTATGTAGTTCAAGTTGCAGATACCTTGTGGAAAATCGCTAAAAAATATAATACCACAATACAAGAGATTGTAAGAGTGAATCAAATAGAGGACAGCAATGTTATAAAAGTCTCACAAAAACTTATTATACCTGGCAGAATAGTTATATAAGAAATACCTAGGACCGCCTAAAAATTGATTTTATAATTTAATAAGGTATCAATAGACCTTCAGGTGTTATAAATAACACCTGAGGGTCTATCGCTTTTAGGTTTATTATTTTAAATTATAGGTAGCTATATTAATTTTGTTGTAATATACTAATTTTAATGACATTTCAGAAGGAAAGTCTCCCTTTTCTATAAGTGGGAGGATAACAATTGAGAATTGTTATCTACCCCCAGAGACTTACCCAGAGGATACGTGCTATAACAAATAGAAAACTTCAGTGGAAGTTTAAATCTCCTTCTGAAGTCGTTAATATTGCAGCACCGCAGGTGATGATTTAATAAGGACATTTCACAAAAATGGACCATCTTATATAAAGAGTTGGAGGAAAATCATGTTAGTAAAAGCTTATGGAAAAATAAATATATCTTTAGATATAATAGGTAAAAGAGAAGATGGGTATCATCTACTAAAGATGATTATGCAAAATGTGGAGTTATATGATTCTATGTCTTTTCAAAAATGTGACAAGGGTATTAATATAAGCTGTAATAAACCGTACATACCTACAGATGATAAGAATTTGGTATATAAAGCTGCAAAACTTTTTATGGATAAATATGATATACGCGAAGGTATAAACATATATCTTAAGAAAAACATTCCTGTAGCTGCAGGAATGGCAGGTGGAAGTACAGATGCAGCAGCCGTTTTCAAAACATTGAGACAAGTATTTAAAGTAGATGTATCTGACAATGAGCTTATGAAGTTAGGTGTGAAAATAGGTGCAGACGTTCCGTTTTGTATTATAGGAGGAACTGCTTTGTGTGAAGGAATAGGTGAAATTATTACTCCATTAAAACCTTTTAAAAATCATATCTTAGTATTAGTTAAGCCAAATTTCGGAGTATCTACTAAAGAAGTTTTTAAAAGTTTAGATATTAATAAAATCTTTAAGCACCCGGATACAGACGCATTAATAAGAGCTATGGAGCAAGAAAAATTAGTGGATGTATGTAATGGAATGAAAAATTTACTTGAAAATGTAACACTAAGAAAATATCCCATTCTCAAAAGAATCAAAGAAGATATTATTAAAATGGGTGCGGTTGGATCAATGATGAGTGGAAGTGGACCAACAATATTTGCTTTTTTTGATGATATGTTAAAAGCTCAAAAATGCTATGATAAATTTAAAAGCCTTTATAAAGAAGTATATATAACAAGAACAATTTAGACATAACTTTTTATGGAAATATAAGAACGTGTAAGGACCTTTTGTGGTTTTTGCACGTTTTTATATTTATTTTCAGCTAGCTAAGTGAATATTTTCTCAAGGTATCGTAAAAACTAGCTAAAGAAATTATAATTAAATTCAAGATAAGGAAGGATTCAAAGAATAAAATTACATAATATGGTAACAATGTTAATATAAACATTATATCCGGGGGGGATAATTATGAAGAATTTTATATTAACCAGCATTGCCATAATAATCATAGTTTCTATAGGTTTAAATATAACTAATGTATCCGGGAAAGCCAGTCAAAGTGATATTGCTGGTAAACTTATAAGGTTTCATGTAATAGCGAACAGTGATGATAAGATAGATCAAAATTTAAAATTAAAAGTAAGAGATTCTGTTTTAAAATATATATCCCCGAAACTTAAGGAATGCAAAAATATAAAAGAATCAAGGGAGATTTTAAATACTGAGAATAAAAACATTAAAAAAATTGCTCAAACGATTATAAAAAGGAATGGCTTTAGATATTCAGTAGCAACGACCTTATCACAAGAAAATTTTCCTGTTAAAACCTATGGCAATATAACGTTGCCTCAAGGCAAATATGAGGCATATCGAATAATTATTGGCACGGGCACCGGACAAAATTGGTGGTGCGTTATGTTTCCACCATTATGTTTTGTAGATATAACAAAAGGGAATGTGTCCTACCAAAAGACTGAAAAAGAAATGAAGACAGTATTATCAGATGATGAGTACAATATGGTTGACAATACCGTAAACGGTAAAAAAATAGTTGTTAAATTTAAGCTGGAAGAAATTTTTAATGAGTTATTTAGTTAAAAAAGCAAATGAGTAATATGAGGATAATAATTGATAGTTGATATCTCTCGTATAAATACCAGGAGGGAAATATATGAAAATGCTAAAGAAAAGAATTTTGTACACAAGTATTGTATCCATAATTGTTGTGTTTTCAACTACGTTTGCTATATTAATGTTTTTGGAGAGGTTAGATTATAGAAACTATCTTCAAGGTCAATATAGTAAGAATATGTATGATCTTGTTAGTTCTGTACAAAACATAAGAGTGGATTTAGGTAAGTCGGCCATCGTTGGGTCTCGCGAACAAAGCATAATCGCTTTTGAAGAAATTTTTAGATATTCAGCCACTGCGAATGACAAATTACATTCGTTACCACTGGACCAACAAGTTGTAGGAAACACAAGCAAATTTTTAGCTCAAGTAGGAGATTACTGCTATAGCTTAGCGAAAGCATCTTCAGAAGGAAAAGAAATTAGTAGCAAGGAATATGATGCAATTGATAAATTGGAGGCACAATCATATACGCTTCAGGAACAATTAAATGGTGTTCTTTCTGGAATAAATGAAGGTAATATAAAATGGGGAGATATTAGGAAAAAAAGTAGCGGGGTATTTGCAAAAGCAGGGGATGACCTTGTAACTGAAAAATTTACGGGGATACAAAAGCAAATAGTTGAATATCCAGCATTAATATATGATGGGCCTTTCTCTGATAATATATTAGAAATTAAGCCTAAAGTAATGTTACAAAAGGAAATAAGTGAAAAAGATGCAATTAAAGTAGTTAAAAACACGTTTGGAGCAGATAAAATTGTAAGCATCGAAAATAAATCGGTAGGAGGAAAGACTGCGATACCTGCATATACCTTCTATATAACATTCAAAGGGAGAAATAAAAGCGATGGTAAAACGGTAATAGAAGTAAGTAAAAATGGAGGAAAAATAGTATATTTATTGGAAAATAGAACTATAGGAAAACCGACTTTAAATATTAAGAAGGCTATAGAAGGCGGAAGTAAGTTTATTGCTAAAATTGGATATAAAAATATGGAACCCACATATACGCTAAATTATGATAATATAGCTGTGGTAAGTTATGTATATAAACAAGGAGAAATATCAATTTACCCAGACCAAGTGAAGCTTAAGATTGCGCTAGATGATGGTAGTATTATAGGTATTGAGTCCGAAAAATTTTTAGTGTCTCATGTTGAAAAGAGGAAGATAGGAGCACCAAAAATAACTGCAGCGAAAGCTCAAGAAAAGGTTGGGAAAAGGCTGAAAATAAATAAAGTTAGTTTGGCTATTATACCTACTGAGACTAATGAAGAAGTTTTGTGCTATGAATTTTTAGGATCATATAAGGAAAAGAATTTTATAGTATATATTGATGCGAGTACTGGGTATGAGCAAAGAATAATCGAAATAATAAATACTCCTAATGGAAAATTAACTATTTAAGTAAATATAGGTTGAAGAGGATATATGTGAATAAAGTTACGCATATATCTTTTATTTTGCTTAGTTATTTTAAGTTATCTAATGGTTAGGTTATAATTGTGATGTTATAGAAATTAGATTTTTGAAATTAAAATACAAAGTAATAGATAAAAATGATATAATATTATACAATACAATTTTTTTTAAGTAAACTTATGTTTTATTATTCATAAAATAGTTATTATGGTTATAAGGAGAGGGCGTCAATGAAAAGGAAAATAGCAGTATTATTTGGTGGACAGTCCACAGAACATGAGGTTTCGAGAGTATCAGCAACATCAGTATTAAGAAATATTGATCAAACAAAATATGATATATATCCTATAGGAATAACTAAGGATGGGTTATGGTTTGAATATACTGGAAAACTAGATAACATAGAGAATGGAGAATGGGAAAAAGACGAATATTTTAAAATACCAGAGGGGCAAAAGATCATCTTTAATAAAGAAGTAGATGTAGTATTTCCAGTATTGCATGGTTTATTTGGAGAAGATGGAACTATTCAAGGTATGTGCAAATTATCTAATATTCCCTGTGTAGGCCCCGGGGTTATGTCTTCTGCTGTTTGCATGGATAAAATATACACAAAATTTTTATTAGAAAAATTTAATGTAAAGCAAGCTGATTATGTGGTAATAAATGCACATCAATACGTAAAAAATAAAGATATATTAATAAAAGAAATAGAAGAGAAACTGGGCTATGACGTATTTATTAAACCATCAAATGGTGGGTCTTCTGTAGGAATTTCAAAAGCACACAACAGAAGCGAACTAATACTTGGAGTAGAAGATGCGCTGAAATATGACAGAAAAATTTTAGTTGAACAGGCTATAAACGCAAGAGAGATTGAGGTGGCTATACTTGGAAATGATAATCCTGAGGCATCTGTTCCAGGAGAGGTGGTTCCAGCAAAAGAATTTTATGATTATGAAGCTAAATACAAAAGCGAAGCATCTAGAATTTTGATACCTGCATTGCTACCTGACACTAAATTGCAGGGCATTAAAAAAGAAGCTATAAGAATATATCAAATACTGGATTGCGCTGGAATGGCAAGAGTGGATTTTTTAGTAGATAAGGAAACAGAAGATGTTTACTTAAATGAGGTTAATACTATACCGGGGTTTACTAAAATAAGTATGTATCCTAAAATGTGGCAAGCGTCAGGCAAAACTTATGTTAAGCTTATTGATGAGCTTATTGAATTGGCTATAGAAAGAAATAATAAATAGTAGTTATTTATTTGAGTGTGCATTATATAGAATTAGACTTATTTTATTAGAATCTAGTGAAGTGTAAGCGGGAGAGGAGAAGATTTATGACAACAGCTTTGGCTATGATTTCTGGAGGCCTTGATAGTATACTTGCAGCAAAAATTGTAAAAGATCAAGGCATAGAAGTTATTGGGATATGCTTTAAATCAAATTTTTTTGGTGAAAAAAATGCATTAAAAATAGTTAAACAAATAGATATACCTTTAGAGGTTGTAGATTTTTCAGATGAGCATTTTGAAATGGTAAAGAATCCGAAACATGGGTATGGTAAAAACATGAACCCTTGTATTGACTGTCATGCCATGATGATGAGACATTGTGGAGAATTACTAGAAAAATTTCATGCGGACTTTATTATAACAGGAGAAGTTTTAAATCAAAGACCCATGTCTCAAAATAGATCAGCTTTAGACATAGTGAAAAATGAATCGGGAATAGGCCATAAAATCTTGAGGCCATTATGTGCTAAAAATCTTAATCCAACTCAAATGGAAATAGATGGTTTAATAGATAGGGAAGCTCTTATGGATATAAAAGGCAGAAACAGGAAGATCCAAATGGAATTAGCAGAAAAATTTGGAATTATAGAATATCCATCTCCTGCCGGTGGATGTAAATTAACAGAACCTAACTATTCTATAAGACTGGAGGATCTTTTGGGGCATAAAGAAGTTGCAACTAAAAAAGATCTAGAATTATTAAAAATAGGAAGACATTTTAGAGTATCTAAATATGCTAAGATTATATCTACAAGAACTGAGGAAGAGGGCGAGTTAATAGAACAACTTTTAACCCAGGAGGATTTAATGTTTTTAGCTACGGACTATAATTGTTCTACAGTTGCTATAATTGGTAAAGCGACAAATGAAGATTTACAATTTGCAGCTAAAATTTCAGGAAGATATAGTAAAGGGCGCCATGAGGAAAGTATATCTATTAGTTATGGAATATATAGTAAGGCTTTAAGTAAATCAATAACTGCAATTCCTGCAACAGAGGAAGAAATAAACAACTATATTATAAAATAAAAAGGGGCAAGTTAAGGTTATGAAAAAAAATGCAATAATTTCAGTTGTTAGCAAACAATCAGACAGTGAAGATGATGGAGAGTCAATTGAGGTAGTTACACCTGGTAAGTTTTATAAAGAGGATAATTGTTATTATGCAGTATATGAAGAGACAGAAATATCAGGAATGAAGGGGACAACTACTACATTAAAAATTGATGTAGAAAAGTTTACACTTATAAGAACAGGAACTACTAATACTGAAATGAACTTTAAAAAATATGCAAGGGACTTGACCTTATACAATACACCTCATGGAGCTTTAGATCTTACAGTTGATACTAAAGAGTTAAAAATGAGCGTTGATAATAACGGTGGAGATGTATTTATAGATTATGATATGATAATAGGCAATCAACAAATTTTAAGTACAATTTTGAAAATTAACATTAAGGCTTGATAAAAAATAAGGTTATGTTCTATTAGGACATAATCTTTGTTATTATTCCTTATAAATAATTTAAACCTTATGGATAGTTATTATAGAATATTGTCAATAATTTAATTAACGAAATAATGTATGGAGAGTTTGGGAGGGTTATATGTTGAAAAATATTGACTATGAGAAAATAATTGAAGCTATTTGTTACGTTAAGGGTATAAAAGAAAACGAATCGTTAAAAATATCAAAAGATAGAGAATGTAGGTATATTCTATTCTTATTATTAAAAAAGTTTAAATGCGGAGATGTAGAAAATGCATATAGGTATTTTTTAATTACAAACAGAAGAGCTATTAATTATGGCTTGAAGAAAGCAGAAGAACGATTTTTTATAAATAAAGAATTTAGAGAAATGTATTTCGAGATAGAGAACATATTAGAGGGAATAAATTAAAATACATGTTTAAAGATTTAAAATTTTATATAATAAAATTTTAAAAGAAAAGAAAAACTAAAAAACACTGGTGAATGACAAAAAAGTGTGATAAGATATTAATGTTGTTTTTAAAAAAACCTATACCATTATATTTATAGGGTAATTTCTATTATAAAATTGTAAAGAGGATTTGTCAAGCTATTTTAAAGAAAAAATTAGTATAAACTTTTAATAAATTTTTATATAGGTTCTATCAACAATATTAAGAAGCGAAAGAATCGAGGGTTACAATCAGCGATAAAACATAGGAGGAGTAATTATGAGTACTAAATACATATTTGTCACAGGTGGGGTAGTCTCATCTCTAGGTAAAGGAATAACAGCAGCTTCACTCGGGCGGCTTTTAAAGAATAGAGGGTTAAAGGTTTCTATTCAAAAATTTGACCCATACTTAAATGTAGACCCAGGTACTATGAGTCCATATCAGCATGGCGAAGTTTTTGTTACAGATGATGGTGCTGAAACAGATTTAGATTTAGGGCATTATGAGAGATTCATTGATGAAAATTTAAGCAAGAGCAGTAATGTGACTACAGGAAAAGTATATTGGTCAGTTATAACAAAAGAGAGAAGAGGAGATTTTTTAGGTGGTACAGTACAGGTAATACCACATATAACTAATGAGATAAAAGAAAGAGTCTATAGAGTAGCTAAAGAAAAAGATGTAGATGTTGTCATAACTGAAATTGGTGGAACTATTGGAGATATTGAATCTTTACCGTTTTTAGAGGCTATTAGGCAGGCAAAATATGAAGTAGGAAAAGAAAATGTTTGCTTTATCCATGTTACATTAGTGCCATACTTAAGGATGGCAGGAGAGCTTAAAACAAAACCTACTCAACATTCTGTAAAAGAACTAAGAAGCATAGGTATTCAACCAGATATCATTGTATGCCGATCCGAAAAGGAAATATCTGAAGATATGAAGGCTAAAATTGCCATGTTCTGTAATTTGGAAGCGGACTCTGTAATTCAAAATTTAGATGCTGACAATTTATATGAAGTACCACTTATGCTTCATAAGGAAGGATTAGATACTCTAGTTTGTAAAAAATTAAATTTAGATTGTAATGAAATAGATAATAATGCATGGATTAGTATGGTAGAAAAACTAAAGAATCTTACTGGAAATGTAAAAATAGCACTAGTTGGAAAATATGTAGAGCTTCATGATGCATATATCTCTGTTGTTGAGGCATTGAGTCATGGAGGTCTTTATAATGATTCTAAAGTAGAGATTAAATGGATAAATGCTTGTGATGTTACTTCCCAAAATGTAGCTGAAATATTAGGTGATGTTCAAGGCATTCTGGTCCCAGGAGGATTTGGTGACAGAGGAATAGAAGGCAAAATAGAGGCTACTAAATATGCTAGAGAAAACAAAGTTCCATTCCTAGGAATATGTCTTGGTATGCAGTGCGCTGTTATAGAATATGCAAGAAATGTTGCAGGACTCGCTGGAGCTAATAGTTCTGAAATTGATCCGCAAACAAAATATCCAGTAATAGATTTAATGCCTGATCAAAAGGATTTAGATGAAAAAGGTGGAACTATGAGACTTGGATTATATCCATGTAAGTTAAAGAAAGATTCTAATTCGCATGTTGCCTATACTGATGAAGTTATATATGAAAGACATAGACATAGATATGAATTTAATAATGAGTATAGAAAAGTAATAACTGATGCAGGGCTTGCATTTACAGGAACGAGCCCTGATGGAAAGTTAGTAGAGATAGTTGAAATTGAAGATCATCCTTGGTTTGTTGGTGTTCAGTTTCACCCTGAACTTAAATCTAGACCTAATAAACCACATTCACTATTCAAAGACTTTATTAAAGCATCAATAGAAAATAGTAAATAGTAAATAGTAAAGTTAAAAGGCTGCCATAAGAACTAGCAGTCTTTTATTTTTTTGTTTTAAAATAAAACAAATACTATATGTTTATAAATAAATAAAATTACCTATAATTTCAATTCAGGTTTAGAAGGATTTTAATAAGATTTATAGAATTTAATATATAAACACTGTAGTGAAATTAAATTAAAGTGGAATTAAATTAAATGGATTCAGTATATGGAGGTGAAGTATTTGATAGTAGATACTAATATTGCCGTGGCTCTAAAAAATTCTAATGGCGAGTATAAGGTTTGTGAACTTACGATATTTGAGATGAAGAGCATGAAGACTATGAAGAGGAAATTTCCATCTTTAAATATTAAGGTAAGTAAAGGTAATGAAATATTAATTGTGGTTAAATGTTCACTATGTGGTGAGAAACATTTTTATCGTTACAATATAAATGAACTTTTAAAAATAAATATGGTGATAGGAGGATGTGAACAATTAGCTCTGCCCATATTTCTAATTGGCAAAAATCAGAAGGTTATAGAAAAAGTAAATGAATATAGACAGACTATAGAAAAAATTTATGCTTTAATATAAAGATAGTAAATAATTTTTTATAGGTTTGTGTGCATTTTAAATATAGTGGATTAAAATTGTAAAATAGGATATAATTAAAATATATATCATTTCAAAAAAATTCATTGGATTGTAAAATCGTTTTTAAATTCCCATGATATTTATTAAATAGATATTATATATGAAATACCCTTCGGAGGTGCAGATTTTGATAAATAAAGATTTTGAGAACATGACAGTAGTCGAGTTGCGGGAAAATTGTAAAGAACTCGGCATTAAAAATATTTCTAAACTAAAAAAAAGTGAATTAATTGAGGAATTAAAAAAGATGACGCCGGTTTCTATGCAAAAGGATGGAGTTATTTTGAGAGAGAAAATAAGTCCTAAAAGCACTTCTAAAGTTGAAGATGATATTATAGAAAATTCAGAAAAGCAAATCGAAAATAATCCAATTCAAAGTTCTAAAACAGTTAATAATGAAGATATTGATACAGGCTTTAAAAATCAAAATGAAAATAAAAAAGAAAAATTGCAAGAAATGATAAATGAATCAGGCTCAGCAAGAGGAGTTTTAGAAATAATTGAGAATAATAGTTATGGTTTTCTAAGAGGTCATAATTATTTATCAGGTTCTGACGATATTTATGTTTCACCATCTCAAATTAGAAGATTTAACCTGAAAACAGGTGATGAAGTAGAAGGCAAGGTTAGAATACCTAAAGAGGGTGAAAAATTTAAAGCCCTATTGTATGTACAGCAAGTGAATGGAGAAAATCCTGATAGGGCAGTAGGAAGAAAACCTTTTGAAAAGTTAACTCCTATTTATCCAACGCAAAGATTGACATTAGAAACTAATGCAACTGACTTATCATCAAGAATGATGGACATTATTTCTCCTATAGGTAAAGGGCAAAGAGGCATAATTGTAGCACAACCAAAGGCAGGAAAGACAACACTTCTTAAGAAAATCGCTAATAGTATCTCTATTAACCACCCAGAAGTAAAATTAATTGTTGTTTTAATAGATGAAAGACCAGAAGAGGTTACTGATATGCAGAGGTCTATTAAAGGCGAAGTTATTTATTCAACTTTTGACGAAGAACCAGATCATCATACAAAAGTTGCTTATATGGTACTTGAAAGAGCTAAAAGGATGGTAGAACAAGGTCAAGATGTAGTTATCCTACTAGATAGTTTGACAAGGCTTTCAAGAGCTTATAATTTAACTGTAACCCCTTCAGGAAGAACTTTATCCGGAGGACTCGATCCTAGTGCACTTTTGATGCCAAAGAAATTTTTTGGAGCAGCTAGAAATATTGAAGAGGGTGGAAGTTTAACAATACTTGCTACTGCTTTGGTAGAAACAGGAAGTAGAATGGATGATATGATTTTTGAAGAATTTAAGGGTACAGGCAATATGGAAGTTCACCTAGATAGAAAACTTCAAGAAAGAAGAATATTCCCAGCAGTAGATATTTATAAGTCGGGAACAAGAAGAGAAGATTTATTACTTACTAAAATTGAAATGGAAACTATATATAACTTGAGAAAGATAATGTATAGAGAAGGTAATGCATTAGGGGTAACTGAAAAACTTCTAAGTTTATTATCCACAACTAAGAGTAATAAAGAATTTTTAGAAATGATAAATAAGAACTTTGAATTATTAGCTAGATAATAAATAAAAAAATGGAAAAGATAATTAAATCTTTTCCATTAATATATTATTCTACATCTTCGCTTTTAATGTTAAATTTCTTCATGAATCTATCAACTCTTCCACCAACATCAATATTCTTTTGCTTACCAGTGTAGAATGGATGACAATTAGAACATACGTCTACTTTAAGTTCTTGTTTAGTAGATCCTGTAATAAAAGTGTTTCCACATGCGCATTTAACAACTGTATCATTATGGTATTCTGGATGTATTCCTTCTTGCATATTTTTTCACCTCTTTCAAAAAATAAGTATATACCCGTATTGTCAACCATTCAATTTTATCATATAATTAATAACTAAGTCAATAAGAATAAAAAATAATCTTTACTTTAATTCTTAATATATTTTTGATAAGATAGTTGTTGGTGAAATTTTTAAGACCATTAGGTGTTTTTTACATGGATTAATAAACTGGAGGTATAAATATGTACGGACCAAAAAATCATGGCTGGGTTGAAGTTATTATAGGGCCTATGTACAGTGGGAAATCAGAAGAGCTTATACGTAGGATAAGAAGAACCAAGATTGCGAAGCAGAAAGTGCAAGTCTTCAAGCCGCAAATTGACAATAGATACAGTAAAGGAGATGTAACGACTCACTGTGGAGCTAAGATAGAGGCGGTTCCAGTTAAGGATAGTTCTCAGATATTAGGTCTGATAGATGCGGATACACAGGTTGTTGCAATTGATGAGGTTCAGTTTTTTGATAGAGGTATAATTGATACAATTACTATATTAGCTGATAATAATAAAAGGGTTATATGTGCCGGATTAGACATGGACTTTAGGGGAGAACCATTTGGACCTATACCAACACTTCTTGCTATAGCGGAGTTCGTTGATAAAATCCAAGCTATTTGTGTAGTATGTGGTAATCCTGCTACTAGAACTCAACGTTTGATTAATGGAAAACCAGCCAAATACGAGGACCCTATTGTTTTAGTTGGGGCTACAGAATCCTATGAAGCAAGATGTAGGAAGTGTCATATAGTTCCTAAAGAAGGGGTGTAGATATGTCTAAAAATATAAATGTTGGAGGTCAGGCAGTAATTGAAGGGGTTATGATGAGAGGAAGTCAGGGAATTGCAACCGCGGTAAGAACTGCGCAAGGAGAAATAGTATTTGAAAAAAATATCTATACATCCTACACTAAAAAAAATAAAATTTTAGGACTTCCTATAATAAGAGGATTTATTTCTTTGATTGAATCATTAGTTATAGGTGTAAAAACCTTAAATTATTCTGCTTCTTTTTTTGAAGATGGAGACGAGGAACCTTCAAAATTAGACAAATTGATAGAGAAAATATTTAAAGAAAAAAGTAATGATGTAATTATGGGAATATCACTTGTCTTTTCATTGGCTATTTCAATAGGATTATTTTTCGTTTTACCTACATCGGTAGCTAGTATTTTCAGCAAAATGGGTGCAAATACAATGGGTATGAATATTGTAGAAGGAATTATTAGAGTTTTACTATTTTTACTATATGTGTACCTAATAGGGAAAATGGAAGATATTAAGAGGGTGTTTGAATATCACGGTGCTGAACATAAAACCATATTTTGTTATGAAAACAGTGTTGAATTAACTCCAGAGAATGCATCTAAATTCGGGAGATTACATCCAAGATGTGGTACGAACTTTTTGTTTTTAGTTATGACAGTTAGTATAATAGTGTTCTCCTTAACTGGTTGGAATTCACTTGGCGAGAGGATAATGTATCGAATAGTCCTTCTTCCTTTAATTTCAGGTGTAAGCTATGAAATTATTAAATGGATGGGAAAAAGCGAAGGAAACTTAGCTAGATTTCTTTCTTATCCAGGACTGAAGTTACAAAATCTAACTACAAGAGAACCTGATTTAGCTCAATTAGAAGTTGCAATAAAAGCGCTTAAAGTAGCGGAGGGTATTGAAGATTAGCTAACATGAATATGAATATATTCATGGTTGGTAGTTATAAATGAAGGCGGTAAAGAAAATGAATATAGGAGAAATACTTTTAGAATCTTATGAAATCTTAAAAAAAGTTAATATTGAAAGCTATTTGTTAGATTCGCAACTTTTACTGGGTAAGGTTTTAGATAAGGATAAATTGTTCATAATGCTCAATAGAGATTTTAATCTAAGCAACAAACAGGAAAATGAGTTTTTGAGGTTGATTCAAATTAGGAAAAATAAAATGCCTATAAAATATATTCTTGGAGAATGTGAATTTATGGGTATGGACTTTATAGTAAAGCCCGGAGTTTTAATACCTAGGCCTGATACAGAAGTTTTGGTTGAAGAAGTAATTAAAAATATAAATGAAGATGGGTATAGGTCTATTTGCGATGTTTGTAGTGGTAGTGGGGCAATTGGAATAGCAATAGCTGAATTTATCAAAGATGTTAAGGTGACGCTATATGATATATCAATTGAAGCAATAGATGTTGCAAAATCAAATATAGAAAGATTTAACCTATCTAATAGGGTCAATACTGAAATTAGTGATTTACTGCAAGTAGCTATTAAACAAAACAAGAAATTTCAAGTAATAGTTTCTAACCCTCCTTATATAAGGGAAGAGGTTATACCAACTTTAATGGATGATGTGAAAAATTATGAGCCATTTATAGCCCTTTGTGGTGGAAGTGATGGTTTGGATTTTTATAGGGAAATTACAAAAGAAAGTTTGCAAGTTCTAGAAAAAGGTGGACTTCTTGCTTTTGAAATAGGGTTTGATCAAAGAGAAGCAGTTGTGGATATTCTTTTAAAATCAGGATTTAAGATAACCGAATGTATTAAAGATTTATCAGGAAATGATAGGGTTATTAAAGCTATATTAGTGTAGTAGAGATAAGTGGAAAGTTAATTTGTCTTGTGGATTACCCATTAAAGCAGGTACTATTAGCTAGATGGAGTTTGTATTTTAAATTTGATTGTGATATAATTAAATGATACGAAAATATATATACGGAGTGATAAAAAAATGTTAGATAGGCTTGATTTTACAGAAAATAAATATGATGAGCTTTCAATAAAAATTGGCGACCCTTCGGTTATTGCCAATCAAAAGGAATGGCAGAAATTATGCAAAGAACATGCAGGGCTAGAAATAATAGTTACAAAATATAGAATATATAAAAAAGCTAAACAAGATTTAGAAACAAATAAAGAAATGCTTAAAGAAGAATCTGATAAAGAAATGAAAGATATGATTCAAGAGGAAATTAAAGACTTAGTTCAAATTAAAGAAACTATGCAAGAAGAATTAAGGATTTTACTTTTGCCTAAGGATCCTAATGATGAGAGAAATGTATTTATTGAAATTAGAGCAGGAGCTGGTGGAGATGAGGCGGCATTGTTTGCAGCAAATCTATTCAGGATGTACACAAGATATGCAGAACGTAATAGATGGAAAGTTGAAGTAATGAGTGCTAATGAAACTGATATTGGTGGATTCAAAGAGGTGGTATTTATGGTAAAAGGTGACTCTACATATAGCAAATTTAAGTATGAAAGTGGAGTACATAGAGTCCAAAGGGTTCCAGACACTGAGTCAAGCGGAAGAATCCATACGTCTACTGCGACTGTTGCAGTTTTGCCAGAGGTTGACGATGTAGATATCGAAGTTAGTGCAAATGATTTGAAAATAGATGTGTTTAGAGCATCTGGTAATGGAGGACAATGCGTTAATACAACAGATTCGGCAGTAAGGATGACGCATATTCCAACAGGGCTTGTAGTTTCTTGTCAAGATGAGAAATCTCAGCTAAAAAATAAAGAAAAAGCTCTAAAGATACTAAAATCTAGATTGTTTGATAGAGCTGAGGCTGAGAGATCGGCGGGAATAGCTGAAGAGAGAAAGAGTCAAGTAGGTACTGGAGATAGAAGTGAGCGAATAAGAACATATAACTATCCTCAAGGAAGGGTAACGGATCATAGAATAGGGTTAACCTTGTATAGGTTAGAGGCCTTTCTTGATGGAGATATAGATGAAATGATGAATACATTGATAACTGCTGACCAAGCAGAAAAGATGAAAGCTATGGGTAATAATAATTAGAAATTAGTTTAGGCGCATGGAAACAAAATGTATTTTTACTTGCTATTTACTTGCGACCTATCAGAAAAATTATTATAAGTGAAGGTGAAATTATGAATATAAATAAAGCCATTAGAAAGCAAAGGAAAACTTATAAACGGTTTATGCTATCAATGTGCTTTATTTTTGTTTTATTACCAATTATACTAATGGTGTCAAAGGTTATAAATCTATTTTTCATACTATACTTATTTTGCATCGAACTCATGATTTTATTTGTTGTAATTCTTAGACTTGATGAAGAATATATTGATTTTAAATTGGAAGGTTACAAAATTAGTATATGGTGTGGAATCTTAAGGGTAAAATTTATTATTATATGTAAAAAGGTTAATTTAGTTCATGCTCAAGGTAATGGTAGGGATTTAGAAATTATTATATTAACAAAATCTAAATTTAGAAATAAAAGAATTTACCCTGTAGAAATTAATTTTTTTAAAAAATATCCATGTATGACTAAAATGTATAGGGATATTAAAATTCAAAATGCCGAAGAAAATTATTTCTATTTTATAATTAATCATGGCGGATTTAAAAAATATATTTTGCTAGACGACTTATATAAATTTTGCGAGCAAGCGATATTTTCTGATGATGCTATAGATAAAATTAAAGAATATAGAGATTGCGGTATAAACCCCCATGTGTATAAATAAAATTACTATATAGAGACCTAGGTATAAATCTTGATTATGCTTATATCTTTATAGAAGTGGGGGTATAAATTTGAAAAGTAGTATTGTTTTAATAATCATATTTTCAGGAGTAATGGCATTGATTGGTACTATGGTTGGAGCATTTTTAGGGGTTGTTATGAGTAAACCATCAAAACGATTTTTAGGGAATATTATAGGGTTTGCATCAGGGCTTATGCTTTCAGTTGTAGTTTTTGAACTTATTCCAGATGCTACAAATAAAACAGGTATTCTAACAACCTTATTGTTTTTAATCCTAGGTATTATTATCGTTACAGTAATAGATAAAATTAGTAATTTAGGTATTAAATCAAATAATAAATATACAAAAGTTGCATTTATGGTTGCTATAGGAATAATGATACATAATTTTCCAGAAGGTATTGTAATGGGATTTGGTTTTGTTAATGGAGATAGCTTGGGGCTTAAGATGAGTATGATAATTGCTATACACGATATTCCAGAAGGGCTGGTCGTTGCAGCTCCACTCATGCTTTCAGGAATTAGAGGCAGGAGGATATTGTTTTACGCCTTTTTAACAGCACTACCTACAGCAATTGGTGCTTGGATAGGGATTTATATTGGGAACATATCAATACAGGTATTGGGCAGTGCTTTAGCTTTTGCATCTGGGGTTATGCTATATGTAATACATGGAGAGATGATTCCAGAGTCTAAAAAACTTTGGCCAGGAACAACAAGCACATTGGGAATTCTTTCAGGAATGATAGTTGGTTTAATAATGACTAATGTGATTTAACGACATTTCAGAAGGAAAGTCTCCCATTTCTATAAGTGGGTTGTATACTATAATAAAGATAAAACCTCGGTGGGAGTGTAAATACACTTCTGAAGTCGTTATATTACAGCATCGAAGATGATGAACAGCTCCGCAGGTGATGATTTAATTAAGAGGTGTAAGGATGAATACAAAGGTTTCAATAATAGACGAAAATAATATTTCGCAAAATATAATTAATGAAGCAGCAAGTGTTATAAAAGAAGGTGGATTAGTTGTGTTTCCTACGGAAACAGTTTATGGGCTTGGGGCCAATGCATTAGATAAACTGGCTGTAGAAAGGATTTTTAAAGCCAAGGGTAGACCACAAGATAATCCCCTTATTATTCATGTATCTGATTTTAATATAGGATTTTTAGTTAAAGAAATACCTTGCATTGCAAGAGAAATTATGAATAGATACTGGCCTGGACCAATAACATTAATTTTTAATAAGTCGGATTTAGTTCCTAAAACTACAAGCGCGGGGCTAGATACTGTAGGAATAAGGATGCCATCCAATATCATCGCAAGAAGACTTATTGAGGCAGCGGGAACACCCATTGCAGCTCCATCAGCTAATATATCCGGTAGACCTAGTCCTACTGATGTAGAAAGTTGTATTGAGGATTTAAGTGGAAAAGTTGAGTATATTTTGGGTGGAGATAAAAGTCAGGTAGGACTTGAGTCCACAATAGTAGATTGCACTTGTACCCCTTTATGTATACTAAGACCAGGGGTTATAACTATTGAGATGTTAAGAGAAATAGATGATAAAATATATATTGATAAAAGTATTATGTCAAAACAAGAGGATGATTTTAAGCCTAAAGCACCTGGTATGAAGTACAGACATTATGCACCAAAATCCCCAGTAAAAATTATAAGCGGAGATTTAGAAAAAACTGTTGCAAAAATCAATGAAATAGTGCAGAATAATATAGGCAATAAAAAAATAGGAATCATAGCAACGGATGAATCTAAGGGAAAATATCCTTATGGAACAGTTATTTCTTTGGGTGGAAGAAATCAGCTAGATGATATAGGTAGAAATCTTTTTGAAGTTTTGAGAGGTTTTGATGCTATAGATGTAGATTTAATATTATCAGAAGCTTTTGAAGAAGAGGGCATAGGTGTCGCTATAATGAATAGGCTTAAGAAATCTGCAGGTTTTGATATAATTTACGTATAGGTTCACAATTTATAATTGATGCCTATCTTAGAGAAATACAAGGAGGATGATTATGGATATATTGTATGTTTGGAATGAGAAAAAGCAAAGAAACTATATGCTAGAATCAATTATAAATAAAATATGTACTATAAGCAATATAGATCCATATGTTAAAAGTATTTCAATATATTCAAAAATAGTTGATGGATTAAATGATAATGTATTCTTATTATTGGATAAGATAATGAAGATAGTGGCATCTAAATAGTTTATTTGAATGCCGATATCTTCTTTTTTTGTAATATTATATATTAATAAGAAAATGTATGTGGAGGTGTTTTAATAATGAAAATAGCAGTGGGCTGTGACCATGGTGGATTAAGTTTAAAAAAAGACATAATTAAGCATTTGGGTAGTAAAAATATCGAAGTAACAGATTTTGGAACTCATACTGAGGATTCTTGTGATTATCCAGATTACGCAATAAAAGTTGCGGAGGCAGTAGTTGCAAAGAGTTGTGATTTAGGTATATTAATATGTGGTACAGGGATAGGCGTCAGTATTTCTGCAAATAAAGTACCTGGGATAAGAGCTGCTTTATGCAGTGATACATTTAGCGCTCATGCAACAAGGGAGCATAATGATGCAAACATCCTCACTCTTGGGCAAAGAGTTGTTGGAATGGGGTTAGCACTGGACATCGTAGATACTTTTATTAATGCTAAATTTCAAGGAGACAGACATCAAAAGAGAATTGATAAAATTACCGAAATTGAAAAAAAATATTCTAAGTAAACACCAAAAATTAGGAGGGAATATATATATGAGCAAAGTAACACAAATATCACATCCGCTTATACTACATAAATTGGCATACATAAGAGATAAAAATACAGGTTCAAAGTATTTTAGAGAGTTAGTTGAAGAAGTCGCAATGCTTATGGCTTATGAAGTTACACGTGATGTACAATTAGAAGAAGTAGAAATTGAAACGCCAATTTGTACTACAAAATGTAAAGTTTTAGCTGGAAAGAAAATGGCTATAGTACCAATACTTAGAGCGGGTCTTGGAATGGTTGATGGTATGTTAAAGCTTATACCGGCGGCTAAGGTTGGACATATAGGAATGTATAGGGATGAGGAAACATTACAACCAGTTGAGTATTTCTGTAAGTTACCTCAAGACATTAGCGAAAGAGATGTAATTATTACAGATCCTATGCTTGCTACAGGTGGATCTGCAATAGATGCAATTGCAGCTCTTAAGAAAAGAGGAGCTAAAAACATAAAGATAATGTGCCTTATAGCTGCACCAGAGGGAATTAAGGCTGTTACGAGTGCTCACCCAGATGTAGATATATTTGTAGCATCAATTGATGAAAAATTAAATGAAAAAGGATATATAGTACCTGGTCTTGGTGATGCGGGAGACAGGTTATTCGGAACTAAATAGTAACAAACATTCAATCAAATAAAAGTGCATAATTAAAAAGCAATTTACAGAGAATTCTCTGTAAATTGCTTTTTAATTGTCTCACTTTTATTTGAAATATCTATTAAGTAATCCCTTAAATGCTGAACCGTGACGTGCTTCATCTTTACACATTTCATGTACTGTGTCATGGATTGCATCATAGTTAAGTTTTTTAGCTAAAGTAGCTAAATCTTTTTTACCTTGGCAAGCTCCATGTTCAGCATCAACTCTGAGTTCAAGATTTTTCTTAGTATCTGCTGTTACAACTTCTCCAAGCATTTCAGCGAATTTTGAAGCATGATCAGCTTCCTCATATGCTATTCTCTTATAAGCTTCTGCAACTTCAGGGAATCCTTCTCTATCAGCTTGACGGCTCATTGCTAAATACATACCAACTTCAGTACATTCTCCAACAAAATTAGCTCTTAATCCTTCAATAACCTCTGCATCTACGTCTTTGGCAACTCCAATTTTATGCTCATCTGCCCATGATAAGTCATCACCAGTCTTTTCCATAAACTTGTCACTTTTTGCCCCACAGACTGGACAAACATCAGGTGCAGAGTCTCCTTCGTGGATATATCCACATATTGTACAAACAAATTTCTTCATATTAATTTCCCCCTCGTATTCTTTTGGGTTAGATAACAATTATAAATTGTCTCCCCCATATATTAGTTATATAATTTACTAAGTGTATAGAAAATTTAAATTTAACTTTTCTACAATTTCAATTATACAACAACGGATAATAATTATCAAGTAAAATTAAATATCTTTTGAAAAAAGCGTTCGAGAATATTCGACAATTGACTTATATTAATATATTCTCCATTCCCTCTAAATTTTTTATTTCAATCAAATTTTTGTCGAAAGTTATTAATCCATCATTTTTCATATTAATAAGTTCCCTTGAAAGAGATGGTCTTTGTACACCTAAATGATCAGCAAGGTTTTTCCTAGACATAGGAAGTATAAGTGATAAGTTTTTCTGAAATTCATATTGAGAAAGTAAGTAATTAGATATTTTTTGTCTTAGGGTTTCAAAAGAGAGTTCTTTAATCTTTCTATTTAATAAAAGAATTTTACTTGATAACAATTGCATGAAATTGTTTAATACTTTGGGGTAGGAGCTACACATAGATATAATATCTTTTTTTGAAATATAAAGTATAATTGAACCTCTATTAGATACTATAGTGGCTGGGTATATATTTGTCTCAGAAAAAGCAATTGCTTCTCCAAAAATTTTTCCCTTATTTAATTTTGCAAGGGTAACAATTTTTCCGCTAGCATAGTGTTTCTGAACTTCTAGTTCACCATCAATTACAATGCCTAAAGAGTCACAGATATCACCCTCGAGAGCCACGATACAGGTTTGATATTCAGTACCTTTTTTACAGTTATCGGAGATGGAATAGTTTATACTTATAATTAAATTATGCAATTCTTGCAAATTTAAACCTTTAAATAAAATACAATGCTTTAAATCATTCACCAATTTATCCATCAAATCACCCTTAATTTTTATTTTGGTAACGTAAGTTACATATTGTTATAAGTAATTCTAATATAATTAGCATATACAGTCAATTAAAAAAATAATTAAGAACTCGAATATATACTTAAAATTTTAGGAGGCGTTAAAATGAAAAGGAATATTATCAATATAGATGAAAATAAATGCAATGGTTGTGGTTTATGTATAAATGCTTGTCATGAAGGTGCCATAGAGCTCATTAATGGTAAGGCTAAATTAATAAGCGATGAGTATTGCGATGGACTGGGAGACTGTTTGCCTAAGTGCCCTACTGATGCTATTAAAATAATTGAAAGAGAAGCTATAAGTTACGATGTTGCGGCTGTGGAAATGAAAAAAAATCAAAATGATAAGAAAAAAGATTTACCATGTGGATGTCCTGGTACTAAGGAAAAGTCGATAAAGAGAAATGTGGTCTTGAATGGGTCACAAGCAGAGGTTATTTCACAATTAAATCAATGGCCAGTGCAACTAAAGTTAGTTAACTCAAAGGCCAGATTTTTAAAGGAAGCAAATATATTGATTGCTGCAGATTGCACAGCATATGCTTATGGAAACTTTCATAATGAGTTCATCAAAGGAAGGGTAACTTTAATAGGTTGTCCAAAACTTGATGATAATGACTACTATAGGGAGAAGATTGCAGAGATATTAGAAAATAATGATATTAAGAGTATTACAGTAGTTAGAATGGAAGTGCCTTGTTGTGCAGGTATTGTTAATTCTGTGAAAGCAGCTATGCTTCAAGCTGGAATAATAGTTCCATATAAAGAAGTAACTATTGGTATAAACGGAGTAATAATTTAATATAGGTGTAGTTAATTATAAAAACATATTATTGTATACTTAAAGTAAATAAAGAAAAGCATATATACATGCTTTTCTTTATCTATTTTATGGAAATTATTATATATAGTACATTTAAGGCTTTAAATCTCTATTGTTTTAGTGTAAAATGACAGTGATTGATTAATAGATTATAAATCCAATTTTCGATTTTTCATCTATATAATTGAAATATATATATATGAGGTATTATTATGGAGAGAATTGA
>Ga0209125_1000926_pt1 | contig 31921 bp, 33 predicted proteins | sample BarGraIncub1131A_FD_184503 | JGI IMG/M metagenome (GOLD analysis project Ga0209125, IMG submission 184503) | Arctic peat soil microbial communities from Barrow, Alaska - Barrow Graham LP Incubations 11-31A (SPAdes) (version 2) | ecosystem: Environmental > Terrestrial > Soil > Wetlands > Peat... | reverse complement strand
CCTGCCGGTGGTGGCATCGAAACCCGCCTGTCAGTCCTCGCCGGCTGGGTGCTGGCTGCGACGCAGATGCCCGGTTGTTACGGATTGCGCCTCCCCGGCCGCGACATCCAGCCGTCCCAAGGACGGGCACATCGCGATGCCTGCCTCGAAGCGCTGGCGCTCTATGGCGAAGCGGACAACTAAATTGCCAGGCCGGCCGGCGGCCCCGCTTGAGCGCGGCGCCGTGCCGTGGCTGCTCGCCGTCGCGCTGGCGACGGCCGGTCCGCACGCCACGCACCTGCCGTTATGGTTGTCCCTACTGGTCGGCGCGCTGCTCATCTGGCGTGCCTGGGCCTGGCAGTACAATGCCCGCCTGCCCGCGCGCTGGCTGCTGGCCGTGCTGGTGGTCGGCAGCGTTGCTGGCATCGGCTGGCAGTTCCACACCCTGTTCGGCAGAGATGCCGGCGTCGCTCTACTGGTTCTCCTGGTCGCGCTCAAGCCGATGGAGCTGCACAGTCGGCGCGACGCGCTGGTCCTCGTCATGCTTGGTTTTTTCCTGTTGCTGACGCACTACTTCTACTCGCAGAGCATCGCCACTGGCCTATGGCTGCTGGCCGCCGCGACCCTGCTCACCGCCGCCCTGCTCCGCCTGCACGGTGGCCGGCAGCCGGTCGGCGACATTGCCCGCTATTCCGGCGCACTACTCGCCCAGGCGCTGCCTTTCATGCTCATTCTCTACCTATTCTTCCCGCGCATTGCGGGACCCCTTTGGGGATTGCCGCAGGACGCTTATGCAGGGCTCACCGGTCTTTCCGAGCAGATGGCGCCAGGTTCGCTTAGTAGTCTGATTCAGTCGGACAACATCGCTTTCCGCGCGCAATTCTCTAGCGAGCCGCCCGCCCAAGCGGATCTCTACTGGCGCGGCCCGGTGCTCACCGAATACGACGGACGCACTTGGCGGGTGCGCACGCCGTCCGCCGGGGCAGCCAAGCCGGAAATCGACGCCCGTGGCAAAGTCTACCGTTACGTCAGCACCCTTGAAGCGCACAACCAGCGTTGGCTGCTGGCGCTTGACGTCCCAACCAGTCTGCCGGCGGACAGCGCTCTGGCGCCAACCTTCGAAGCGTTGGCCAGGGAGCCGCTGCGCAGCCGGACGCGCTTGGCCTTCACCTCAGCAGTCAACTTTCGCGCCAACCTCGTCGAATCCTCGGCCGTTCTGCAGCAGGCTTTGCGTCTGCCTCCGACGATCAATCCGCGCAGCCGCGCGTTGGCCGCCCAGTGGCAAAAACAAGCGCACGCGCCGGAAGACATTGCCGAAGCGGCGCTGGCCATGTTTCGCACGGAAGATTTCTTCTATACCCTGCGCCCGCCGCTACTCGGTCAGCAGGCGGTTGATGATTTTCTGTTCGTCACGCGGCGCGGTTTCTGCGAGCACTACGCCTCGGCCTTCGTCTTCCTGATGCGCGCCGCAGGGGTTCCGGCCCGGGTGGTCACCGGCTATCAGGGCGGCGAGATAAATCCGGTTGACGGTTTTCTCACCGTGCGCCAGTCCGATGCCCACGCCTGGGCGGAAATCTGGCTCGCCGGCAGAGGTTGGATTCGCGTCGATCCGACGGCAGCGGTCGCCCCGTCACGCATCGAGCGAGGCATCGCCGCCGCGTTGCCGTCCGGCGAGCCGCTACCCATACTCCTGCGCATCGACGCCGACTGGCTGCGCGACCTGCGCAACCGCTGGGAAGCGACGAACAACGCGTGGAACCAATGGGTGCTCGGTTACAATCCGCAACGTCAGCAGGAATTGTTGTCGCGGCTCGGTTTCACCGAGCCAGACTGGCGCAGCATGACCACAGCTCTGGCCTTGCTCTGCTGCCTGGCCCTGCTGGCCGTCGCCGCGGGGGCGCTCTATCAGCACAAACCGGCCGATCCGGTTCAGCGCGCCTGGCAACGCTATTGCGCGCGGCTTGCACGGCTCGGCATCAGCAGGGAGCCCTGGGAGGGACCGTGCAACTTCGCGGCGCGCGTGGCACGTGAGCGCCCGGAACTGGCTGTAGTAAGCAACGATGCTGCCAAACACTATGCCGCCCTGCGCTATGGCCAGGGCAACCGAACGCAGTTGCGCCTACTGCAGCAATGCACGAGACGACTCCCGCACCCATGGAGAAAAATCACTTGAAAAGAACGTTCTCGGCCTTGCTGATCGGGCTGCTCGCGGCACTGCTGCCACTGCGCGGCCACGCCGAAAAGACGCAACCTTTCAGCGACGAAGATGAAGTCAAGACCTTCATCGCCATCATGCACGAGCAACACGGATTCGACACGGCACACCTGTTGAGCCAGTTCGCGGCGATCCGGCCGAATGCCGCAGTGCTACGGGCCATCCGGCCAGCGGCCGTACCCGAACAGCAGCGCTCCTGGCAACGTTATCGCGATCGCTTCGTCACCGCCCGCCGCACCGAAGGCGGCTTGCGCTTCTGGCAGGAGCACGAAGTTTCCTTGCTGCGCGCGCAAGCCCTCTACGGCGTTCCCGCCGAAATCATCGTTGCGATCATCGGCGTCGAGACCGAGTACGGCCGCAACATGGGCAAGTTCAGCGCCATGGAAGCGCTTGCCACCCTTGCCTTCCACTATCCTCCGCGCGCCGACTTTTTCCGCGGGGAACTCGAGCAGTTGCTGCTGCTGGCCCGTGAAAACGGCACCAGCCCGCTCGATATCAAGAGTTCCTACGCCGGCGCCATCGGCATCCCGCAGTTCATGCCGAGCAGCCAGCGCCGCTTCGCCGTGGATTTTGACGGCGACGACCGCATCGACCTGCGCAACGACGCCAGCGACGCCATTGGCAGCATCGCCCGCTTCCTGCAACTACACGGGTGGCAGGCCGGCGCGCCGATCGCCGTTCCGGCACGCGTCGAAGGCGATCCGGCGCCGCTGCTCGCTGCCGGCATGCGGCCCACCGTGCCACTGCGGGCGCTGACCCGGCAAGGGGTCCTGGCCACCGGCGACCCCGAACAACCGGCCGCCCTAATTGATCTCGTCACGCCGGACGAAATGACGGAATACTGGGTGGGATTCGATAACTTCTACGTGATTACGCGTTACAACCGCTCAAGCTTCTATGCGATGTCGGTGTTTCAGCTGGCCGAGGCGCTCCGTGAAGCACGCAACGCCCAAGCGCCCGAGCACTAGATCAGGTTGTCGCGCGTCACGCCGCCGCGTTTGATGATGCGTCGCAGTTGCTCGAGCGCTTCGATCTGGATCTGGCGAACGCGCTCGCGCGTCAGATTGAGATCGACGGCGATTTCTTCGAGCGTACACATCTCGTTTGCGCCAAGACCATAACGACGTTCGATAACCTGCCGTTGCTTCTCGGACAGTTGCTCGACCCAGTTTCCCAGCAGATTGCCGATCTCGTTCGACTGCAGTAATTCTTCGGGGTCAAGCGCACTTTCGTCGGCGATCGCATCACCGATCGTGTGATTGGGATCAATGTCCAGCGGCGCGTCGAGTGAGGCGATATGCTCGTTGAGTGCCAGCACGCGACGTACATCCTCGACCGATCGGTCAATCAGGTGGGCAATCTGCTCAATGCAGATCTCACGTCCGTTCGCCGATTCAAGGTGGCGGACGGCGCGCAGAACAAGGTTAACCTCTTTGACAACATGCACCGGCAGGCGAATCGTTCGCGACTGGTTCATGATTGCACGCTCGATGCTCTGGCGTATCCACCACGTGGCGTAGGTCGAGAAGCGGAAACCGCGCTCGGGATCGAACTTCTCAAGGGCGTGAATGAGGCCGAGATTCCCCTCCTCGATCAGATCGAGCAGTGGCATGCCACGATTGAGGTAATGCTTGGCGATATTCACGACGAGTCGGAGATTGTGCTCGATCATCTTCTGCCGCGCGGCAAAGTCACCCGCCCGCGCGCGGCGCGCCCAATCGGCTTCTTCGGCGGGGGTAAACAACGGCTTGGCGCCGATCTCGTTGAGGTAAAGCTGGGTAACGTCGTTGAGCAGTTCGACTTCGGCGCTGGCAACCGGCGCTTCACTTTCCGGCTCGCACAGCGGAACCTCGTCGAGCGATTCCGACTCCGGGATGTCTTCTTCGGGGAGTTCGGGATCGTCGGACATGGTCAGCGCTGCGGTAAGTACTTGAGCGGATCGACCGGCTTGCCCTGGCGCCGGACCTCAAAGTGCAGCTTGACCTGATCGGCGTCGGTACTGCCCATCTCGGCAATCTTCTGCCCCTTGCTCACGCTCTGACCTTCCTTGACCAGCACGGTCTGGTTGTGGGCGTAAGCCGAGAGATAGGTGTTGTTGTGTTTGACGATCACCAACTTGCCGTAACCGCGCAGGCCGGTCCCGCTATACACAACCTTCCCAGAGCCTGCCGCCAGGACCGGGTCACCGGCCTTGCCGGCAATATCGACACCTTTGCTCGCGCCCTCGTTGAAGGTCCCAACGATCTTGCCGCCGTTTGGCCAAATCCAGGCGATCTCGTCCGCGCCCGACGCCGCTTCGGCGGGCTTTGCCTCGGATTTTGCGGCCGGCGCTGCATCTGCCTTGACCTCCGGCGGCGGCGTGGCGGCGGCGACTTCGGCCGGTTTCTGCTGTTCCGGCGCTTGCGCGCGAGCCAACGCCTGGTCGGAATAAGGCTCCTTGCCTGCCTTCGGCTCGTGCTTCAGCATATCGGCATTGCCATCGAGGGCGCGCTTCTCGACGTTCTGCCCAATCGTGACGGGCTGCGCGACGGCCGCATCGCTATCGCCAACAGCCCCCGACGCCCGGATGCGCAAACTCTGTCCGATCAGGATGCGATTCAGGTTTTCCAGATTATTCAAAGCGGCCAATTCCTTGTACCCGAGTCCATGATCGAGGGCGATGCTGTACAAGGTATCGCCCTTCTTGACGGTATAGAAATCGTTGCTCGACACCGGCGCTGCGGCGGGCGCTACAGGCTGCTGGCTACCACGCTCGAATACCGGCGCAGGTGACTTGCTGGCACAGCCAACCAGAACGAGCGAGGCGAGGAGCCCGCAGCTCAATCCAAGTTTGGCGAAAATGCGTTGATTCCTCATTCGACTCCCGAGAGTAGCGGAACGAAACGTACACCGTCCAAGCGGGTTTCGACATAACCCTCGGTCCGGCGTTCAATCAGGGAGAGATACTGCTCCCCTGTCCCCAATGGCAATATCATTCTGCCACCAAGCGCAAGCTGCTGCAAAAGCGCCGACGGAACATGCGAGGCAGCCGCCGCGACGATGATCGTATCGAACGGCGCGGCGTCCGGCAGACCAAACTGCCCGTCGGCATATTTTAGGTGGACATTGGTCTGCTGGATCGCGCGCAGGTTGAGTTCAGCCTTGGCCAAGAGGGGCTTGATGCGCTCGATGGCATAGACCTCGTCCGTCAACTGCGCCAGAACAGCGGCCTGATAACCACAGCCGGCGCCAATCTCCAGCGTCTTGCCGAGTTCCCGACCGGCACGCAACACTTCGATCATGCGCGCCACGACATAAGGCTGCGAGATAGTCTGCGCGAAGCCGAGCGGCAGTGCCGTATCTTCGTAAGCACGTGAAGCCAGCGCTTCCTCGACAAAGACGTGACGTGGCACGGCGGCGATTGCCGCAAGCACCTTTTCGTCACGGATGCCCTGCTCGCGCAAGCGTTCGATCATGCGCGAGCGCGTGCGCTGCGAAGTCATGCCGATACCGGCGACAGTGTGGCTCATTGCGTCAGCCAGTTGCGAATCAACGGCAGTTGGGCGTTGTGCGTCAGGTCGATCTGCAGCGGCGTGATCGACACCTGCTTATTGCTGACAGCATGAAAATCGGTCCCGTCCCCGGCGTCTTGTGCCGCGCCGGCGGCACCGACCCAGTAAACCGTTTCGTCACGCGGCGTCTGCATGCGTACCACTGGTTCGGCCTTGTGACGCTTGCCGAGGCGGGTCACGACGGTGCCGCGCAACTGCTCGTAAGGCACGTCCGGCACATTCACATTGAGCAACAAGGGTTCACCGACGGCCTGCCGCTGCAGCAACTCAACCAGCTCGCGGACGATGCGCGCAGCAGTGGCGAAATTTTCACCAGCCTTGCTGCACAGTGAAACCGCGATCGACGGCACGCCGAGGAGAAACCCCTCGGTCGCGGCCGCCACGGTTCCGGAGTAAATGGTGTCGTCGCCCATATTGGCGCCGAGGTTGATGCCGGAGACGACCATGTCAGGCAACTCGTCGAGCATACCGGTAACCGCCAGATGAACGCAATCGGTCGGCGTGCCATTGACGTAGAAAAACCCACTCGCCGCGCGTTTGAGGGAAAGCGGGCGATCGAGCGTCAGTGAATTGCTCGCCCCACTACGGTCGCGCTCGGGCGCAACGACGGTGATGTCGGCCACCTCAGAAAGCGCGCGGGCCAGACAATCGATCCCCGGCGCGAAATAACCGTCGTCGTTACAGAGCAAAATCCGCATATCAAGAACCCACCAAAGTCGGAAAACAGACGCAAAAAAACCGGCAATCTGCCGGCTTTTGATAGGGGTCAGGGCGGCGGGATTCAAACTCGGCCCCACCCTCCGCAGCAATGGGAGGTTTCAGGGAAACCGCATCAACGTCCTGCCGCGCCAGTCCCTCCTGCATTGGCGCCTATCATAGCATGCGCGCCGAGCGCCCAACAAACAGTCCGCACCGCTCACGACGCGGCCTCAGGCCAGCATATCGGCCCAAATGTTTTGCGCCCAGCCGATCGCCGAAAGGGCTTCGAGCTCACTGCGTGCTGCCGACACGCCACCGGCGCCGGCGACCGGCAGCATGGTTTTCTGGTCGACGTCATAGCGATGCACCGACGCGACGTGGATGGCATTTTTCGAATCGACGAAGCTGTAGCAGGTATTCACCAGCAGCGGAGCCCGATTGGGGCCTTGTCCAGCGAGCAGATTAAGGATCGCCGCCGCCGCAAGCTTGGCGTGCTGATTGGCCATGTGGCCGGACTTGGGCATGCCCGGTGCCGGAAAAATCGCGTCGCCGAGGACGTGAATACCCGGCGTGTTCTTGGATTCCATCGACAGCCAGTCGATATCGACCCAGCGCTGATTGACCAGCGCCAGCCCCGCCTGACGGGCGATCTGGCCGGCGCGCTGCGGCGGAACAACGTTGAGCACATTGGCCCGCACCCGGTCGAAATCGAACACCGCGCTGCGACTGGCGACATCGACGTCGCGTAGTTCGCTATCCGGCCGGTATTCGAGCGTCGCGGGATAGAGGTCGGCCCAGGCTTTCAGGAACAGGCCTTTCTTCGACTGGATGTCGTCGTTGGCGTCGAGAATCAGAACTTTGGACTTTGGCTTGCGCGCCTTGAAATAGCCGGCGACCACGCTGGCGCGCTCATACGGTCCGGGCGGGCAGCGGTAGGGCGCTTTCGGTACCGTGATGGCAAAGACGCCGCCATCCGGCATGTCTTCGAGTTGCTGGCGCAGCGCCAGCGTTTGCGCGCCGGCTTTCCAGGCGTGCGGTATCCGGCTTTGCGCTTCGGCGTTGTTGAGGCCCGGAATGGTCTCGTAGACAAAATCGACGCCTGGCGACAGGACCAGGCGGTCATAGCTCATTTCGCCGCCCCTGGCCAGGCGAATCGAACGCTTGCCCGCATCGACGCCGGTCACATCGTCGTGTACCACGCGCACGCCCCACTTCTTCAGGCCTTCGTAGCCAACGGTAATGTCGGCCAAGGTCTTGTCACCGGAAATGACGAGGTTTGAAATCGGGCACGAAATAAACAGGGCGTCCCGTTCAACCAACGTGACCTGCACGCCGCCGGCACTCCACATGCGCAGATACTTGGCGGCCGTCGCGCCGCCGAAGCCGCCGCCGACCACCACCACATGGCCACTGGCCTTGTTGCCACCGGCACAGCCGTAGAGCGCGCCGGTCGCCGCGGCGGCGCCCAGGGCCAGGAGAAAATCGCGTCGCTTGAAGCTCATGATTTATGCCCCCTTATTTCTGCGCCGCGAAGTAGCTCGCGATCAGTTCGATCTGTTCGTCGGAATAGCCTTTGGCGATCTGCTGCATGACCGTCGCCGGCTTGGTGCCGACCTTGAAGTCGCGGACCTTCTGCACGATTTTCTCTTTCTCGATGCCGGCCAACGGTTCCATGCCCGAGCCGGCAAGCGCCCGGCCGTTGGTGCCATGGCAGCCGGTGCAGGAGGCGGCGAGGTTGCGAGCGAGCTGCGGGTCATCTTGCGCGACGGCAAGGCCAGCGGCGGCGGCGAGGCAGAGTGCGGTGCCCGGGGGTAACAGCTTCATGTTTCAGTCTCCAGTCTGGGGATCGATTTGGGGTGACGCGTTTTCCGGGAGAAGCGCTAGGCAGCGCCGATCAGCGCTTCGTCGCTGCGCTGCTCGCCCTTGGTATCGCTCCAGGCAACGACGACCTTGTCGCCCGCCTTGAGTCCCTTGGCATGAAAGACGAAGAGCGGATTGCGCGCGATGGCGGTGTTCAATTGCCCCTCGACGAGCGCTATGCCGTTGGCGCTAACCGTAAAGGTCTGGATGAAGTGTGCCGGGATCAGATGGCCGCTCGCCGGGTCCTTGCGCTGGCCGGTTTCCATCGGATGGGGCATGAGGATGCGAATTTCCGTGCGCTCGCCCTGCTGTACGGCACGAATCTTGATTGCTTGGGCCATCTACCGTTTCCTTAATTCATTCCCCGCAGCCGCCCAGCGTCACCTTGATCTCCCGGCTGGCATGATAGGTCTTGCCGTCGGCGGCCTTCACCACCACCCGGACGCGGGAGGATTCGGCCATTTTCAGCTGCAAGCGCACCTGCGGCAGCGCGCCGCTGGCGAAGCTCAGGCTGGCCGCCAGCGGCATCGGGTTGCGTTCGACGAAAACGGCCAAGGTTTGGTTGCCGGGAATGTTGCTGACGATGTCGACCGGCACTTGCGCGCCATTCTCGGAAATCTCCGCCGCACCGATCAGGATGTCCCGGGTTTCAGTCGAAGCGGTGACCCCGAAGGCTTTCAGCGCGTCGGAAAAAGTCGTGGCGAAAAATGCCTGCCGCTGCCATTCGGCCGCCAGCCCATCGGTCGGCTTCAGGAGACCGGCGGCAAGCAGAGTACCGACGGCGCCGGCCGACTTGAGCATTGTTCTACGCAGGAAGGTCATGCCGATATTCCAATGGTTCTATCTGTCCACCTGGGACGCAAATCAGGCCTTGAGCGGTGCATTCACGGTAAGATCATGTCACAAAATTAGGCCCACTTGAGTGCCTTGCAGCCCCCTGATGCGGACAGGAGATCCAGATGCTGAAGAATTTTCTTGCGCGTAGCGTGTTGGCCATTTCCTTCGGGCTGTCGACATCGATCGTTCTGGCGGCCGAAGCCGACAAGGCGACGACTTTACCGACGATCGTGGTCTATCTGCCGACGCTTTGCCTAGCCTGTATCGACTGGGCCGACCATCTGCGCGAAAACGGTTTCCCCGTGGTCCTCAAGGAGACGCTCGACATGTCGGCGCTCAAGCGCCGCTTGAAGGTACCGGCGGCGGTGGAGTCGGTGCAAACGGCGACGGTCGCGGGCTACTTCATCGAAGGCCATGTCTCGGCCGACGATATCAAGCTGTTGCTGACCGAACGGCCCAAAGCGCGTGGCCTAGCCGTGCCTGGGCTGCCGGCCGGTGCGCCAGGGCGCGAGGTATCGAATCCGATCTGCGATACGGCATGCACCATTCTCGAGGCGGGCAGCGGCGAGCGGGAAGTGCGCCGCGAAATGTACAACACCCTGCTCGTCGCGCCGGACGGCAAGACCAGCATCTTTGCCCGGCACTAAGCTAGCGTTTGAAGGCCAAAAACTCTGCGTACATGGCTTCCGCCCACCCCACGTCTTCGCCGCGTGGATTGGGGTCGTAGGCCTGCTTGACGGTTTGCACGATGAGCCCGTCGCCGCGCTGCCGGTAATGGGCATCGATGCGGATCATTTCCATCGGCTCGACATTGGCATGCACGTAGCAAACGCTGTCGGGCAGTTGCACCGGCGGTTCGCCGCCGGCGGCGCGAACGGCGATTTCCTGCGCGGCGATGCGCCCGAGCCGGTTGGCCAGATGGCCGCTCTTCGGATAATAGCCGAACAGCGGCGAGGCCTTGCCGACCAGGTCACCGATCAGGTATACCCGTTCGTCGCCCCTGGCGTGCAGATGCAGCGCGTCCTGATCGGCCCAGCCAGTGGGCTGGCCGGCGCCGTCGCGGGCAATCAGCCCGGCCTGCCAGACGAGGTCGCCGGCCTGCTGCGGCGCCATCAGGATCGCGTCATCGAAGCGGAAGGTGTCGAAGTCGGTGACGATGACCTTGGCGAAAGGATCGACCGATTTGATGGCCGCTTGCGGCACATATTCGATCTGCTCCGGGTAGTACTGGCGGTAGATGCGGTCGAAACCGAGGGCGATCGGGTTCGGGTCGAGGACAATGGGCTTGCCCTTGATGCGCCGCGACTTAAGCCACCAGCCGATCATGCAGGCCCGCTCGTAGGGTGCCGGCGGGCAGCGGTAGGGCATCGGCGGGATGGTCATCACGAAGTCGCCGCCGCGAAAGTCCGCCAGCTTCTTCTTGAGGGTCAGCGCTTCGTCGGCACCGATAAAGGCCGCGGGGAAGTTCTGCCGCGTGTAGTCGATGACGCGCTGTTCGTCGCCGAACCATGGCGTAAAGTCGTAGCGGATGCCGGCGGCGAGGATCAGCCAGTCGTAATGCAGCGTGCCCTGATCGGTGCTCACTCGCCGCGCGTCGCGCTCAATCGCGCCGACCTGGCAGCGGATCAAGGTGTAGCCGTAGGCTTGGGCAGCGGCGCGGGTGTCATGCACCAGCGGCCGGCCATCGGCAAGATCGACCAGCCATTTGTTGCTCTGCGGATGCGACCAGAAGGCCGCCTCCTTCTCGAGCACCACGACGTCCAGAGCGGGGGCGATTTCGCGCAGGAGCCGCGCCGCACTGAGCCCGTCCCAGCTGCCGCCGATAACGACCACGCGCTGGCCTCTTGGCGGTGGCAGAAGCTCGGCCGCGCGGCCGCCGATCATCGGCGCGGCACGCACGGCGACAGCGCCGCACAGGGTGACCGAAGCGGCGAGAAAGCGGCGACGGTTCACCGGCATGCGGCCCTTGGCGGCACGACGATCCGCGCGCTCAGCACGGTTTTTTGGGCTGGCAACCCTTGAGAATCCACAGGGAAATAATCCCCGCCGCCTCGTTGGCCATCGACTTGCGCGCCATCGAGAGCACGTCGCGGCCGGCGTTGGTCTTGGCTTTCGGATCCGCCCCCGCCTCGAGCAGCAAGCGGGTATTGGCCGTGCTCTGCGTGTAGGCGGCCATGTGCAGGGGCGTCACGCCGTCGATGTCCTTGGCGTTCGGGTCGGCGCCGGCGGCCAGCAAGGCCTGCAGTGCGCCCGAGTTGGGGTTGGTCGCCGCCAGATGAATCGGCTGCGACCCCTGCCCGTTCTTCGCATCCCGTGCGGCGGGCGTCGCCTGCAGGATCTTCTCGACATCGCGGGCAAAGCCCATGCGCGCGGCGTCGTGAATCGGCTGATCGTTGGCGCCGAAAGTCTTCTGCTCGTCTCCGATGACCGGCGAGACGCTGGCGCCCAGCAGCAGGCCGAGCACCAAGCCGCGTGCTCCCTGGAGAATCGTCGAACTGAGGGAAATCATCGTAAGCTTCCTTTGGTGCGCAATGGATAAAAAGACCGCGCTGGTGCAAAAAGATTCGCCTGCCGCGGCGCAGTCACCGCTCCTAGCGACGCCTTGCGCGACCGGCTCAACGCCTCCCCGATCGGTTTCGCTGACTCGTGCCCGGCGCCGCCGCGCCAGTTCGCCAGAATTTCCGCGATCCGCTCGGCAATTTCCGTGGGCAACATGCCATAGGCGAACTTCCGGATGAAGTGCCCGTCCGGCCCAAGCAGGTACATCCCGGCCGAATGATCGACGGCGTATTGCTCGGGGGGCGCACCAGGCTCGAACACCTTTTCGTAGCGCACACCGAAATTCTCCGCAGCGCGGCGCACCAGCGCCGGCGAACCGCTCAGGCCGATGATGCGCGGATGAAAAAAGGCGGTGTAGGTGCGCAACTGCGCCGCGCTGTCGCGTTCCGGGTCGACCGTAATGAACAAGGGCTGCAGGCGAGCGGACGCCGTGCCCAGTTTTTCCATGATGATGGCCATCTCGGCCAGCGTCGTCGGACAGACGTCGGGGCAGAAGGTGTAACCGAAGGCGATCAGTTGGAAGCTGTCGGGAAAGTCCTCGTTGCTCGCCGCACGCCCGTTGGCATCCATCAACAGGTAGCGCGCGCTGATACCGCGGGCCGTGTCGTCGCTCTGGTCCGCCCGCGCGGACAGCACAAAACCCGTGAGCAGCGCGCCTAGCACGCAGAGCAACAGGCGTTTCATCGGCGGCTTATTGGGGCGTAGGCAAAGCTGCCCGCAGGCGCGCGCCGAGCACGGTCAGCTGATCGGCGACCGCGGCGGCCGACGGACAGCTGTCCAAAGCCTTGCCTTGCGCGAGAAAGCCCGTATTGGTCGCTTCCTCGAAGGCCTCGCCGTAGCGCCGGGTTTTCGGGGCATGCTTGATCATCAGCGTTTTCGCCTGGCCGGACGCCGCCATTTGACCGCAGGCCAGCGCCTGTCCGTTCAGGCGCCCAATATCCTGAATCACGGCGAGGCCGGCGTCCGCGTCGGCCAGAACCATGCCGGCAAGACAAAGCAGTGTAGCGCCAAGAAAAAGAGGTTTGATCATGAAAATGTCCGTTAAAGGTTGAAGTTCGTTGATTTACAGGATCGGCCAGATTGCCGCTTCCATCTCGGCCCGACTCATGGCACCGAGCTTTTGTGCGACGATCCGGCCGCGCTGGTCGATAACGATGGTGAAGGGAAGCCCGCCTTTCGCATTGCCGAGCGCCCGCATCAACTCGATGCCCTGCTCCACGCCGCCGATCAGCAGGGTGTAGTTCATCTCATAAGCCTTGGCGAACTCGCGCACGCTGTCGCGGTTGGTGGCGTCCTCGATGGCGATGCCGACCATCGCCAGCCCCTGGCCCCGGAACTTGGCGTGCATTGCCGCCAGGTCGGGAATCTCCTTGCGGCAGGGCCCGCACCAGCGCGCCCAGAAATTGACCAGCAGCGGCTTGCCTTTGAGCAACGCCAGCGCCATCGGCTTGTCGTCCGGACCGTGCAGTGTGAGCGCGAAGAGCGGCGCAGCGCTCGCCGTTTCCTGCGCGCTAGCGGCGACGGCGAACAAGGCGAACAGGCCAGCGGCAAACAGTTTTTTCATCGGGCGTCTCTCACTTACGGCAGGTCGCTGCGGCGAAAGATCAGGAAGCCGGCCAGCGCGCACAGCGAACCGATGGCGATTGGATAAAGCACGGCGTAGACCTGATAACCGATCAGCCCGAACAGATCGAGGATCACATAGGCCGAAGGACCGAGCACGATCAGTTGCGGGTCAAACATGGCTAGCGCGGCGGTGCGGAAAACCTGCAGTGGATTGAGCAGCGCGATGCTCACCGCTAGTTCGGGTGCCACATGGCCCTGGATCATCATGCCGAGCAGGATCAGGTCGAGAAAGAGCAGCATGCTCAGCCAGACCATGAAGGCGGCGCCCTGCGCCACGTCAGTGCTGCGCGCCAGCGTCGAGATGAGCATGCCGATACCAAGGAAGCACCAGGACAACGAGGCCAGCAAGGCTGTGTAGTAGAAGAACATGCCCCACGGCACCTCGACGCCCTTGATCAGCGACCAGGCCACCGAACCCGCCATGGCGACAAAAACCGGCAGGAAGATGGTCACGTAGCGGCCAATGATCTTGCCCCAGAACCAGGCGGAGAGTGACACCGGCAGCGAGAGCAGATACTCGAAGACGCCCGCTTCGCGGTCGCCGGCCACCGAACGAACCGTGGTGATCAGTACGAAGACCGGCAGGATCGCCATGGTCAGCTGGATATAGGTGACGAGCAGGCGCGACAGGCCAATGAAGCCCATGACGCGCGATTCGGTGAGGCCGAAGGCGAAGAGCAGTGCGACGATGCCCCCGAAGATCAGGCTGTAGATGAGGAACCAGCGTGTGCGCAGCGATTCGACGATGTCCAGTTTGGCGGTGAGGAGAAGGAGATTCATGCGTTCCGGTCGTCAGGTTGTCGTTTATTTGCCGCGCGCGAGGACGCGTTTTTTCATTCCGGCGTAGTCGATGGTACCGGCCTCGGGCTCGGCCAGCGCGCCAAACTGGTAGCCCATCGGGCTCTTCTTGCCGTCCAGATAGTAGGCCCGGCGCGCATCGAGCCAGAGGCCGGGATGCAGGTAATCGTTGACCCAGTATTCGGTGTTGGCCGACGCTTCGCTAAATTGCTGATGCGCCAGCCAGAAGACGGCGCAGCCGATGTCGTCAAACTTCCACACTTTGCGGTTCGGATCGCGGATCTGCGCCGCGAAACGCTGGTCGCCGATCACCATGCTGCAGCGCGCATCGGTGTCGCGGTCCCACTTGATCTCGACCGGGCCGCTCTTGGCCTCGCCGCCGCAACTGGCGAGCGACAAGCCGACGCCGCCGCCAAGCAGTGAGACGAGAAATTGACGTCGTTTCATGGCCGCAGACTCCTCATTGCAGGACGATGGCCGGGTCGATTTCGGCCATCTCGATGCGCACCAGTAAGCCGACGTAGCGCGAGACCATGCCGAGGAAACGCAGGCGATCGGGGCCGGAAACCAGGCCGTGCCACGCGAGCCCGTCGCCCCGGTCCGCGAACTGCCAGCCGAGCAGCGTCTTGGCGATCGCCGCATCGGCGCGCGCCAGGACCAGGCGCACGCCGAACATCGCGGCCAGTTCGAATTCTTCGGCGACGCGGTCGTCGAGCACGACCTTGCCCATGTCCATCTCGACGACGCGATTGACCAGCGAAGCGACCTCGTCGAGGCGGTGGCTGGAGATGATCATCGTCGTATTGTCCAAACGTTCGGCGAGCAGGTGGAAAAAGATGTGGCGCGCTTCCGGGTCGAGGTTGGCGGCTGGCTCATCCAGCACCAGCACCTGCGTGTCGCGCCCGAGGGCGATGGCAATCAGCAGTTTCTGCTTCATGCCGCCGGAGAGCCGGTTGAACGGCCGCGCCGCGATCGCTGCGAGGTCCAGACCGAGACGGCCGGCGAGCGCGTGAATGCGTTGCGGGTCCGACTTGCACACGGCGGCGGCGAAATTGACCAGTTGGCCGACCGGCATCTTGAGCGGCGGCGGCAACTGCGGCACGAAGCCGACCTCGCCGAGCACGCTAGTGCGATCGCTGCGTGGACTCTGCCCGTCGATGGCGACGCGGCCGTCGTGCGTGTATTCACCGAGCAGGCAGCGGATCAGCGTCGTTTTGCCGGCGCCGTTCGAACCGATCAGCGCGATGCGCTCACCCAATTCGATATCCAGGCTGACGCTGTCGAGCACCCGATTGCGTTTGAACAGCTTGCTGACGTTTTCAAAGCGGATCATTGATGAAACCTGTTCAAAGTAGATGGCTCAGCCCTTTGACGTCGTAGTGCAACGCACCACTCGGACAAACGTCGATACACAGGCCGCAACGCGTGCAGTCGGGGCCGATCGGCACATGCTTGTCGGCGGCCCGCCCCTTGACGACGACGTTGAGGACATGAGGCACGAGACAGACCTTGAGGCAGTCGCCTTCGTGGAAACAGTGCTCGAGCCGGTACTCGACGCGTAGCGGCGACACCGCCCCAACCATCCCGTAGGTTAGGCCGATCGGGCAGACGTAGCGGCACCAGGCGCGTCGCGAATAGGCCACCTCGAACACGAGCAGCACGAGCACCCAGCCAAGCGCCATTGACCGGCCATAGACCAGCGCCCGCGACAAAATCCCGGTCGGCGAAATCGTTTCAAAGACGGTATAGCCGCTGACCAACGCCAGCAAGGAGAAGAGCAGCCAGAAGACGGTCCGCGAAGCGCGATGGAAGGCGTGATCGCTAACCAGCTTCTTGGCCACGAGCTTGAGGTGCAGGGCCTCGAACCATTCGGCGAGCAGGTGATACGGGCACACCCACGAGCAGAACGAACGTCCGCCGAGCGCCGCCCACAGTACGAAGACGGTCGCCGTGCCGATGAACAGGTTAACGATGATGTGCTTGTGCGCGAGCATCACCTGCAGCGCGGAGTTAAGGTCGATCAGGTGAAAGCCGACGAAGCGCGAGGCGGTCAGCGAGCCTTCGAGCATCTGGATGTCGAGCCAGAAGGAAAAGGTAAACAGCAGATTGACGAAAAGCAGCACCGCCCAGCGCCGGTTGCGCCAAGTATGCGTCACCAGTTGATGTTCGCGCGCATGCAATTTCATGGCGTCGAAGTCGGTCTTGTTCAGGCGCTTCATTTCGTGGATCTGCTTCGCCTCCGGCGTGAACACGGTGGCCTTTTGCGGCTCGGCGCCGAGCATTACCTTGATGCGGTCGAAGGCGCCCATTATGCTTCCCAGACTTTGCGTTCATCGACGACGATCGCCGCCAATTCGACCGGACAGATCATCTCGCAAACACCGCAGCCGACGCATTGTTCGAGCACCACGGGTTTGAAGCGTTTGACGCCGTCGGCACCGACCGTCTCCTCGAGTTTGATCGCATCCTTGATCGGACATTCGCTGACGCACAGATTGCAAATATCACGCTCGTAAGGATGATCGCGCACGGCAATCGGCTTCCAGCGGTCGACGTCCATGTAACGCATGCGGCCTTTGAAATCGGCGCCGCGCGCCTGCCCCTTGAAGCTCTTGCCCTGCACCGCGAGACACGCCTCCGGACGCGCCAGCCGAGCGACGCCGCTGCGCTCCTTGAGGTTGAGCGTCGGCTCGGGGTCTTTCTCCTTGGCCTTGAGGACCGGCGCGCGCGCCAGCTTCATACCGACGCGCAGGTCGGCAAACGCCGGCTTGATGTAGGTCAGCGCCCCGGTCGGACAGGCCAGGATGCATTGCACCGCGTCGCAGGAAAAATCGCAGGCCTGCTGACGCGAATCGATGAACGGCACGCCCAGGCCGAAACCGTGGCCGATGTCGTCGTGGTGAATGGCCTGCACCGGACAGACCTGCACGCACTGCCCGCACTTGATACATGAAGAGAGGAAATCGTGTTCCTCAAGCGCGCCGGGCGGCCGCATGCGCGACTTGCGCGCGCCAGCCACCGGAATGTAGCCGAGCATCGCCAGCCCGACAATGCTGCCGCACAGCACAACGGAACGCATGAACTTGCGCCGGTTGGCCTGCTCGCGCGCCGAGACGACGGGACGCTGCGCGGCCAGGGGGACTCGCTCGTCGCCAGGCGGTTTGCTCACGGTCTTGCTCCTTGCGCCAACTGCTGCGGCTTGTTGAAACGGGGTTTTTCATCGCGCAGCAGCAGGGTCGGCGTCGAAAACGGCGCCAACCGCTCGAGAAAGTCGAGCATCTCCATCATCGGCGCGTTGCGGAAAAAGCGCGCGAAGGGCACTTCCATCCACACCTGATCGGCAAAGGAGTAGAGCTCGTGCGGCGTGTCGCCGACGTTGTCGTTATTGCGGTCAAAGCCCTTGTAGTCGTCCCAGTAGTTGCCGCGCCAGAGGTTATGGCGCGCGCTGCCGGTATCGCCCAGCGCCACCTGCGTCAGGTTGCCCTCGAAGACGTTGTTCTCGATGACGGTGCCCTCTTTGTCGGACAGGAAACTGATGCCGATGCCGTTGTAGGCGATCCTGTTGCCACGCAGGGTGATCGTGCTATCCGGCTCGAAGGGCGAGATGTCGAGCCCAATGCCAATCGCACAATAGATGATCTCGTTGCCTTCGACGATCACGTCCGACGCCTCCTTGAAACCGACCGCCATGCCGGCCGAGCCGGTGGCATGAGAGAAGACATTGTTGCGGATGGCGCCGCCGCCCGAATACATGACGTACACGCCGACCGCGTTGTCGTAGAAGCGGTTGCCCTCGATCAGGTTGTTGGCTGCGAACATGAAGTGGATCGAGTAGCGGCTGCGCCGGCCGACGTTGTTGAGGTAGTGGTTGTCGTTCGAATACCACGCCACCATGTCGCGTGAATCCTCGATGGTGTTGGCCTCGATCAGGTTCTTGTTGCTGTACCACAGACGCAGGCCGTCGCCGCGCGCGCCCAGCTCAAAAGGCTTCGAGCGGACGCTGTTGCGGCGCAGGACATTCTCGTTGGACCTCTTCAGGTCGATGCCGAACAGGCAATCGTCGATGCGGATATCCTCGATCAGATTGCGATCGCCGCGCACGTTCAGGCAGGCGTCGTCCGAGTCGTGCGAAATACCGGAGTTGGTTAGGTGCAGGCCACGCAGCGTGGCGCCGTTCGCTTCCAGGACGAACACCGTTCCGACGCCGCCGCCATCGACGATGGCCTGGCCGCCGCCGTCGATGGTCAGGGGCTTATTCAGTACGGCGGGGCCGGAATAGCGGCCCGCTTTCAGCTTGAGCACGGAGCCGGCCGGCGCCTGGTTAATCAAGGTCTGCAGGAAGGGCAGCCCCGGTACGCGCGGCGTGCTCGGCACGTCCACCTTGGTGTCTGCATCACCCCAGCCCGCTGAGCCCGGCGCGTCCATCCCCGCCGCCGGCTTGGCCACGGCCGGCGCGACCTCCGCCGCCTGCCTGCTACCCAGCGTCCCGCTGCGCTGCAGTGCGGTTAGGGCGTCTTCCGCGCCGCCCAGGGCAGGCGCCAGCAGTAAAGCGAGCCCGCAGGCCAGGGCATATCTGAGCATGGCTTTACTCCACCGCGCCTTCACGCATCTGCTTGCGCCGGATCAGGATCGCCAGCACCAGGCAGGCCGAAGCGACGAGTAGCATGGCGTAACCCCAGTAGGGATAGGAGTAGGTCGAAAATTGCGCGACCTTGCCTTCGCCAAATACGGTGGGCATGAAGGGCTTGACCGTAAAAGCCCCCCACGGATGCATATGGTGGCCGAAGAACCACAACCAGCCGGCGTAGGTAATGACGAAGAACACCGGCAGCAGAGCGGGAACCAGGGCGAGCAAGAGCGAGAAGCCACGAATGCGGGCCACGCCGACAATGACCAGCAGCATCACCGCGATCAGGCCGGCAATGACGAGATGGCTGACGCTGCGCACATTTTCGCCCCAGGCCCGGATCTTCTCGGGCTCGTTGAAGAAGGTCGCGGCGTCGTGCACATAACTCTCAACGTGGGCGTTGAGCGCGCCAAGCACGTACTGGTCGAGCAGCATCCAGGCAGCGACGAAGGCGAAACCAACGGACAGCACGATCAGGCGCGTCTGGCGTTTGGGCACCATGAAGCCGGCCAGCATGGCGGCGAAGAAGCCGAAGAAGAACTTGGCCAGCGGTTTTTCAACGGGCGCGCCGGTCGAGATGGGGAACATGCCGACGTAGTGATTGATGGTGTTCATTTCATGCACGCAATCGAGTCCCTCGGCGCCCTTGTCGATATCCTTCTTGGCGTCGGTAATCGGGTTATAGCGCTCGTCATCCGCCGCCAGATCCTTCTGGATGATCTCGCCGGCCATGCGCGTCCCCGTGCCGGCAACCTTGCAGCCGTTGTACACGCCGTCGAAGTGAAAGTGGATGCGGACGCCGTCGGGGAAGGCATCCTTGGGATAATTCGGCGCGGTCAGCGAGACCCACCAGATCGGCGCGAAATAGGCGGCGATCATCATGACGGTCGCCACGGCGGTCAGTGCCATCACGATCAAATTCTGCTTACCGGCTTGCGCGGACATCTTTAGCCATCCTCTGTCTGAGCGGGCGGGTTTCGATGCTCCGACCGCCGGCTTCTCTTTACCGCATATTATTAATTACTGACGCCCCCTGGGCGCTCAGGCTCGCCCGTCTTCCGGCGGGCGAGCTCTGCCCCGCAACGAACCGCTCTGCCTATTTCTTCTTGGCCTTGCACATATTGCCCGGCATTACCAAGCTGGACTGGTAGGCCGAAATGGAAATCAGCTGATTGTTGTCGTACTTCTTGATGATCTTGACCATGTCCGGGTTGGCGTTGCGACGCTTGCCGTCGCGAATTTCGGTCATCTGGCGCAGCAAGTACTTGTAGTGCTGGCCGGCGATGACCGGATAGAACTTCTCCTTGGCACCCTCGCCGTTGGCGCCGTGACAGGTCTTGCACTCTTTCTCGTAGAGGCTCTTACCCTCTGCCAGACGCTGCGCGGTATCGGCCGGCGCTTTCCAGTTCTTGTCAGTGTTATCGCCCGGTTTCGAATCATAGTGGCCATGATCGAGCGGAATGCACAGTCCTTCGATGTAGGCGGCAACGTCGGCCAGTTCTTGCGAGTCCGTCAGCGTGGTCGCAAAAGGGTACATAGTCGGATTGTCGCGCTGACCGGAACGGATATCGGCCATCTGCTTGATCAGCACCGTCGTGTGCTGACCGGCCAGTTGCGGGAAGGTGCCGTCGCTGCGTCCGGCACCCGACGGCAGATGGCAGGCGCCGCACACTTCGTAGGCTTCCTCGCCGCGTTTCTTGTCGCCCTTGAGCTTGAGCGCTTCGATCTTTTCGCCTTCCTGGGCGTTCCACTTGTAATCCTTGCTCTCAATCCCCTCTTTTTTCGCGGCGGGCGGAGCGGCATGGGCGGCGCCAACGGCGATCATCGCCAGAGAAACCGCAATAATCAGCTTTTTCATCGAAAATCCTTTGCATTTGTTAAATTCGGCGGAATCAAGCTAGCACCGAATTCTTGAGATTAATTTGACACGAATCAAACAGAAAACACCGGACAAACTACTTCCGCACCGCTCACACTAACGCCTTATTTCAGCTGGGAAACGAACTCGGCCAGGGCCTTGATTTCGTCGTCGCTGACGATGACCATAACCCCCTTCATGGCGGCACTGTTGCCGTTGGCACGCGTGCCGCTCTTGATATCCTTCATCTGCTTTTCAATGTAAGCCTTGTTTTGACCGGCAATCTTTGGATAGTCAGGCATCAGTGGTGTCTTGCCGTCCTTGCCATGGCACGCAGTGCAGGTCTTTGCGGCAAACAGCTTGGCACCATCGGCGGCCATTGCGGAAACGGAGGCGAAAGCGGCTAATATCGCAAAAGCCATTACTTTGTACATGGTTATTCCTTTTTCATAAGAACACGGGGAGCAGGTTAACTCAGCTCCCCGTGTGATCACCTTGAGCTAGATCAAACCTGTTTACTTAACTTTTTTAGCCCCGTTCTGCTCGAGGTAGGTCTTGGCGCGCAGGCCGATGTCGGCAGCTTTGACCTGGTATTGCCAGATCTGCTCAGTCCAGAGCGCGGCCTGGTTCCAGTCCTTCTTCTTCGCTGCATCGTCCGCCTTGACCTTGGACTCCTTGATCTTGCCCAACTGGTCGACCGCGTCGTCCATCATGTTGACCACATCCGGGAAGTCCTTGTAATTGACGCTGGTGATGTAGCCCACCACCGAGTCGATCACCGCCTGCGTATCGACCACCTTCTTCACCTGCGCCTTGTACTCAGCTTCGGTGTAGACGGTGCCGGCCGTCGCCGTCGCCTTGCCCGGTTTCCAGCCCTTCGGCTTGACCAGCAGGTAGCCTTGCATTTCCAGGTGCAGCGCGGAGCAGAATTCCGTGCAGTAGTACGGATAGACGCCTTCCTTGTCGGCCTTGAACTTGACCGTCACCGTCTTGCCCGGCTCGGCCGAGGCGTGCACGTTGAAGGTCGAGACAGTGAAGCCGTGCGTCTCATCCTGGGCCCGTTCGAGGTTGGTCAGGTGGATGGTGACTTCATCGCCAACGTCGGCCTCGATCGTTTCCGGAGTGATGTGCGAGCGGATCAGGGTGCCGAAGACTTCAATCTTGTTGCCTTTCTTGACCGTTTTCTCTTCGCCGGCGCGCACGGCGCCCGGATTCGGCAGGTCGGTGCGGCTGTTGGTGCCGACCTTGTAGCGCACGCCCGGTTTGAGCTTCCCGGCTTCGATGGCGACTGCGTAGTGCGGCTCGCCGAGCGGAATCGGCATGTCGTAGAGCAGTTGCATCTTGTCGCCGCTGATATCGATCAACTGGTGGTTCTGCGGGTGCAGTGGGCCGACCGGCTGGAAGCGGTCGATCGCCAGCTTGTTCAGCGCGACGAGGTAATGCCCCTTCGGATCAGCGGAGTCGCCTTCCATGGTCATCAGATGGCCGATGTTGTAGTGCACGGCGAGTTTGTCGAGCACCTTGCCTTCGCAGTAGTTCCATTTGACGACTTGCGAGTCGACGTAGAGCGAGGTGTAGGCGATGCAAGGCTTCGAGTCATACTGCGTGTGCAGCGGACCGAGGCCGAGCTGGACCTGGGTATGCAGCGCTTCCTGCATGTTGATCACCGGGATGCCGTAGGGATCCTTCGATTCAAACTTGCCGGCCTTGATCGCGGCCTGGATCTTTTCGAAGGAGAACACCGAGACGTGGGTGTCGAGCTTGCCGGCGACGGTGATGAACTTGCCGTCCGGGGTAACGTCGACACCGTGCGGCGATTTCGGTTCGGGAATCAGGAAGAGGATGCCTTCCTTGATCGCGGTGTCCATCATCAGCACGTTGTGGCCGTTGATCTTTTTGGCTTTTCCGGCGGCGACGAGTTCGGCGGCCTTCTTCCAGTTGATCACGTGCATGTAATCGGTGTCCTTGGCGGAGCAGCCGGCTTCATACGGTGGGCGTCCCTTCTCGATGCCGCCGACGTAGCGCTCGGAGCAGAAGGAGTTGGTGAACGACCAACCGTCGGACGGCCCTTTGCCGGCGTCGGACAAGTCCTGGCTGTACGGCGGCAGTTCGAGCGAGAAGGAGTCTTTCGGGACGATGCGCCCAGCCTTGCGGTCGAACTTCCAGTAGGTGATGCCGCCGCGGTATTTGTCGTTGAATTCTTCGAGCGGGTAGAACTTCTTGTTCTCGAGCGGCGAAGCGTACTGCGCCGCTTCAATGACCTAGTCAGTGTTCGGCGTGACGAAGGCGCCGCCGTGTTCGGACTTGAAGATCGGGTTGACGACGATCTGTTTGGTTTCGAAGTCGCGCAGATCGATCACGGCGATGCGCGGGTTGGCTTTGTCGTTGATGAACAGGTACTGCCCGTCGTACTTGCCTTGCGTTTCCGACATCGCCGGGTGGTGCGTGTCGCCCCAGTTGATTTCCTTGCCGTCGATGTTGCCTTCGCGCAGCACGGCTTTCGATTCTTCGTCAAAGCCGTAGCCTTGCCAAGGTTCGGGTGTAAATACGCCGATGTATTTGAGGATGCGCATGGACGGAATGCCATACACGATGACCTGTCCCGACTGACCACCCGACGAGAAAGCAACAAAATCGTCGCGCTTGCCGGTCGGTACGTAGGTCTTCGAGGCCGCCAGCAGATCCTGCTGCGACAGGTTCCGGCGCTTCATCACGTCTTGTAGCGACTCAACCGAGTACGCCGCCCCCGCCGCCGCCAGCCCCAACCCCGCGGCCAGCACAACACCCGCCGTTTGCTTCATTCGCAATTGCATCTTCACTCTCCCATCATTCGTTTAGGCTTCCACTTCCCCTGCCTCGTCATCCCTACAGCACCTCAACGACGCTGCGTCAATATGCCGCACATAGTCCTTTCCGGGCCGGTTAATCACCTTGATGGATATCAAATTTTTCGACTATTGGTCGCACCGAAAGCGGCGGGTTGCGTCACTGACGGACAGCGCAACCACCAGCCACCCTTCAAGCCGATGTATTTGTTCATGTTTAGGGTTTGCGTTAGCATTCTGGGGTACCATCAATGCGGTAGCCTAGCTGGCTCTATACATTGCCCCCGGTACTCGCCGGTGGGCGTTTTTCTTATCAGGGAGTGATCGTCTTGGGGACCCCCCGCCGTACGGTCAGAAATTTCTTTTCGGACCCGGCTGACGCGGCATTGCGTTACGGCATCGCCTATGCCGTCATCGGCTGTCTCTGGGTCGTCTCCTCCGACCGTCTACTCGATTTCCTGTTCAACGATTCGGCCGCGCTCGCCCGTTTTGAGTCGATCAAGGGCGTTCTGTTTGTCGGCGCCACCGCACTGCTGATCTTTACCCTGCTGCGCCGAAAGACCTTCGCGCGTTTCGACGATGCCGGACAAGGCAAGCTTGCGTTTACCGCGCGCCGCACGACCTCACGGACGACCTTGCTGTCCGTGCTGATTTTCTTGCTGATGGTCAGTGGCGCCGGCTTTGCCTTGTACCAGTCAGCGCGCAAAGAAGTCACCCGGAATGCTGACGACAATCTACGCAGCATCGCCAAACTCAAGGTTCAGCAGATCGAATCCTGGCTCGAGGAGGGACGCAACGACACGGAACTGTCAATCAAGTCGCCGCTCTTGGTGGCCGAACTGCAGGCTTGGCTGCAAGGCGGCAAACGCCACGACGCGCACCGCGAAAACCTGCTCACGCACTTGCGCCAACTAATGGCCATGGGTCACTTCCGCGACGTCAGTCTGCGCGACCCGATGGACGGCTCGCCTTTGCTGACGCTGGGCGACGAAGCGGAGACATCGAGGATCAGTGCGCTCACGGTGGCAGCGGCAAGAGTCGCCGGACCGGTACTCGATGATTTCCAGGTCGCGGATGAGGGGGAAAAAATGGCGGTGTCGCTCCGTCTCCTCAGCCCCATCCGCGTCGCGAACAACCGCGACCCGCTGGCCTTGATTCTCGTCCTGCAGGCCCCCGAAAAGCTGCTTTATCCCTTACTGCAAGAATGGCCGGGGTCAAGTCGCTCAGCCGAAACATTGCTCATGCGCGGCGAGGGCAAGGACGTGCTGTACTTGAACACGCTACGGCATCATACGGCTGACCCGTTGAGTTTACGCTTGCCTTTGACAACGCCGGACCTGATCGGAGCCAAGGTGGTCGGCGGCCAACGGGGAGAGTTGCGCGGCGTCGACTATCGGCAGGAGCCGGTGCTCGCCTACGCTCTCCCCGTCGCCGGCACTTCCTGGTTTGTCGTGGCCAAGATCGACGAGGGCGAGGTCTATGCCACGCTCAACATGCTCACGGCAATTTCCGCGTCCATGCTCGCCGTTCTGCTGGCGCTTGGCGGCTGGGGGGTGGCGGAACGCCACCGTCGTATCGAATCGCGGCATCGTGTTGACCAGGAGCGCTTTCTGCTATCCCGCCGGATCGAAATTCTTGTCCGGCATGCCAACGACTGCATTCTGCTGCTCGGCGCGGGCAATCGCATCATTGAGGTCAACGACCGCTGCCTGCTGACCTATGGCTATACCCGTGAAGAAATGCTCGCCCTGACCGCCGACGATCTGCTGGCCGATGAAGAACGCCAACAACCGCCCGCCCAGCTGCCCATTCTGGGGGCCCGAGGGCAACTGCTTTATGAGACCCGCCACCGGCGCAAGAACGGCAACAGTTTCCCGGTCGAGATCAGCAAGGTCGTCATGAACGTCGAGGGACGCAACTGGACCCAGGCCATCATCCGCGATATCAGCGAACGTAAGGCCCACGAAGCACGCATCTTGCAGCTGTCGCGGCTCTCGGCCACGCTTTCCGTGCTCAACCACGCCACCGCCCGCGGCGCGAGCCTTGAGGAAGTGCTCTCCATCAGCTGCCGCGCCTGCGTGGAGCACGGCGGCTTCAAGCTGGCCTGGGTAGGTCTAGCCGATCGCGAAGCCGAACGGATTCCGGTGAGTTTCGCTTACGGCGAAGGCCAGGGCCACCTAAAAGAACTCGACATCAGCACCAACGCCGTGATGCCCACAGGGCGCGGGCCATCAGCCATCGCCTTCCGTGAGCAAAGAACCTACGTTTGCAACGATTTTGCCAACGACCCGATCACCTTGCCATGGCGCGACCACGCCGCGCGTTACGGGATCGGCGCCGCGATTGCCCTGCCGATCAGCTGCGACGGCGTTCCCGCCGGCGTCCTGACGGCTTATAGCGAAAAGCCGAACTTCTTCGATGCGCCGGCCGAACATTTGCTCGAAGAAATTGCCGAGAGTCTCTCGTTCGCCATGCATCATTTTGCCGAACAGGCGGCGAAGCGCGAGATGGATACGGCCTTACGCAAAAGCGAAGAACAACTGCAGGAAGCACAGGCGATCGCCAAGCTGGGGCACTGGGAATACGATCTGGAAACGGGGGCAAGCAGCTGGTCACCGCAAATGTATCGCCTGTTTGAACGCGATCCAGCGTGTGGTCCGGCCGACGCGCGGGATGTGAGTGCATACTACACGCCTGAGTCGGCCAGCCTCTCCCTGGCCTGTATCCGCCAGGCAATCATCAGCGGTCAGCGCGTCGAGCTCGAACAGCAGCTGACCCTGCGCGGCCAGCGTACCGCCTATCACGCTTCGGTCCTGATTCCGCTGCGCAACGAGCGCGGTAGAACCATCGCCCTGCATGGCACCGTCCAGGACATTACCGAACACAAACTGAGCGAAATCAGGCTGAGCCAGCTCGCCGAACGCTTGCGGCAATACGCCAAGGAAGTTGAAGACCTCTATGAAAACGCCCCCTGCGGCTACCACTCGCTCGACAAGGACGGGGTATTCCAGCGCATCAACGAAACAGAACTCAAGTGGCTGGGGTACGCGCGCGCGGAGGTGGTTGGAAAAATGAAATACTCGGACTTGCTTTCTCCGAGCTTCATCCCGAGCTTTCATCACAATTTCCCGCGCATCCAGGAAACCGGGGAACTGCACAATCTGGAGCATGAACTGGTCTGCAAGAACGGCGCCATGCTGCCCGTGCTGGTCAGTGCGACGTCCATCCGCGACCAGGAAGGCCGCTTCCTGCTGAGCCGGTCGACGATGTTCAACATGACCGAACACAAGAAGATGGAAGACGACCGCCGTGACTATGCGAGACGGCTGGCGGACTTGTCGCGGCGCTTGGTGGCGGTACAGGAAGAGGGCCGCAGACAACTGTCGGCAAGCTTGCACGATCGGACCAGCCCGAACCTGGCGGCGATCGGCATCAACCTCCGCCTCATATCGAAGGCCTTCTCGCCAGAACTATCGCCGGAACTGACCGAACTGCTAGCCGACATCCGCGCCCTGCTCGAGGATACGACAGCGAGCATCCGCGAAATCAGTGCCGACCTGCGTCCGCCGCTGCTAGATTACGCCGGACTACTCCCGGCACTTGAGGGTTATGCGCACCAGTTCACGAAGCGTACAGGGACTGCGGTTCGCGTTAGTTGCGCGAAGGGTTCGCATGCAGCAACCCGGCTGACGCCGGATATTGAATCTCTGTTGTTTCGCATCACCCAGGAGGCGCTGACCAATTGCGCCAAGCACGCCTGCGCCACGGAGATCGAGGTGGTACTGAAACATGACTGTGACAAAACGGTCCTGACGATCGCCGACAATGGCATAGGATTCGAGCCGAACCTCCTTGGCCAGGCGGGAACCAATGTTGGTTTGGGGGTGCTCAACATGCGTGAAATGACCGAGTTTGCCGGCGGTCGTTTTACGCTTGACGCGCGCCCCGGCGAAGGCACTTCGATCCGCGTCGAAATTGAGCGGTCGGATTCGCTGGTACCGGCCGCGCAATCAAGCTGGAAATGCCAATGATTTATCTCTAGACTGGGCGCATTCAAACCCACTTTGACTAGCTTACGGCCGACAATGAAAACTCAAGAGCCACGTTCCCTTCCGATTTCCTGGCCATCCGGCCTCCCGTTGTCCATCGCCGGGTTGCCGGCGAATCGTGCGGAGGGCGCCGCATGAACGTTCGCATTCTGCTCGCCGATGATCACCAGCTGTTTCGGGAAGCCCTGCGGAGCATGCTGGAAAAAGAAACGACAATGCGGGTCGTCGCCGAAGCCGGTGATGGACTCGAGGTCATCAAGCTCACCCGGGAAATGCGCCCTGATGTCGTCTGTATGGATATCAGCATGCCCGGCATGAACGGCATTGAAACTACCCGGCGCCTCATCGCCACCTGTCCGGACATCAAGATAATCGGGCTCTCGGCATTCTGTGACCAGCGCTATGTGCTCGAAATGCTTGATGCGGGAGCCATGGGTTACGTGACCAAAGCAGCCGCTGGGGATGAGTTGCTCCGCGCAATCAAGGCCGTGCAGCAGGGTCAGAATTACTTGTGCCCAGATGCCGCCGCCACGGTAACGAGAAGTCTGCTCGACAAGAATCCGCGACAGGAACCCAATGGCGCCGCCAGCCTCGGCGCCCGCGAACGCCAGGTGCTGCAACTGGTCGCTGAGGGACATACCTCGGCCCAGATATCGGTGCATCTGCATATCGCGCCATCGACGGTGGATGTCCATCGCCGCAACATCATGCGTAAGCTGGATTTGCATAGCGTCGCCGATTTGACCAAGTTCGCCATTCGCTACGGTCTGACCTCCAGCTGAATTTTGCGGCGGGCTTTGGCAGTCCCCCACAACCCGGCCGCGTCTCGGCTAGCTTCGGCAAAAATACGCGAATCCGGGTATATGCGCAGTAGTCCACGCCCCCTAGAATCAAGCGATCAGACATCCTCCGACGCTCGTGATGCAGTCCGGATCATGACCGCAAAAAGACGGGGGTTTTTGATCCCGCCTATTTCGACAGACGCTTCCGTATCCATCAGCGGTTGCCTGACGTCGTTGAAAAGCTTCCGAGAATCGCAACGAGGAGGACGTCATGGGTCATTTGCTCAGCACCGAGGAACCGGTTTTCCGTCTGACCTTCGAGGGAAAAATGACCTATGAGGTGGGGATGGAGTTGGAGGAGAGAATCCTTAACGCGATGCACCGTTACCCGCACCTAGAAGTCGACCTTTCCGGGGTCCATGAAATCGATCTCTGTGGCGTCCATCTGCTCGGCTTGCTGCAAAGGGTCGGCGGCAAGGGGGTCGTCATTGTCGCCACCTCGCCGACGGTGGAACAGGCATCGAGACGTCTTCTCGGTTCCTTCCGCGGCGGCAGCCTGGCACGTGCGGGTGGACGGGAAAGCGCTGTCCCAAACGCCTGATCCTGCGCCGTACGACACCGACGGCACTGAACCATGCTTCGGCGAGTGGTCGTGGCAAGAAGCAAGGCTGATCGAAAGCCCTCTCCTCATCCGGTAGTCAAACCGGCAGCAGCAGCGAGCTTAACGGAACACCCCGCACCACGCCCGAGCGAAGTCTGCCGTCTGCAACAGATTATTGACGGCAGTTCGGTCGCCACCTTCGTGATCGATCAGAACCATCTCATCACACATTGGAACATAGCCTGTGAACGGCTGACCGGCACCCCGGCTTGGAAAATGATTGGGACGCGCGGGCAAGGGCAGGCCTTCTATCCCGATGAGCGACCGGTCATGGCCGACCTAATTCTCGCCGGCGCGGCCACGGAAGAAGTGGAGCATTTCTACCCGGGAAAATTTCGCAAGTCCGCGCTGATTGAAGGCGCGTACGAGGCCGAAGATTTTTTCCCCAATTTCGGTGAAACGGGTCGCTGGCTCTATTTTACCGCAGCCCCCTTGTTGGACGCCCAGCAGCGGATCATCGGCGCGATCGAAACGCTGCAGGATGTCACCGCGCAACGGCGCGCCGAATCGGCGCTAAAACAAAGCGAAGAACGCTACCGACAACTTAGTATCACCGACAATCTCACCGGCCTGTTCAATTCGCGCCATTTCTACGACGAACTCAAATCGGAAATTGCACGCACGATGCGCTATGGGCGCCCGTTGTCGCTGATGGTCGTCGACGTGGACAATTTCAAGCGGCTGAACGATGCGTACGGGCACCTTGAAGGAGACCGCGTGCTGGGCAACCTGGCCGAGGTCATTCGCAACTGCTTGCGTGCTGGCGACAGCGCCTACCGCCTTGGCGGCGACGAATTCGTAGTTTTACTACCAGAGACCGAGCTCGGCAGAGCGGAACTGGTCGCGGAACGGCTGCGCGAGATGTTCGCTGCGCTCCAGCTAAACCCTACAGAGCAACTGAGCGTGCACTGCTCGGTCAGCATTGGCGTGACCCGCTACGAGCAATGCGAGGAGTTCACAACCTTCGTCCAGCGAGCCGATTCCGGGGCTTATCAGGCCAAACATCAGGGCAGGAATTGCGTCGTACTCGTCACGCCATGAAACAACCGCTCTTATTGCGCTAACGCTCGCCCCGCTACCGCCACACCAGCAGACTACCGGCGAGGCCTGCTGATTCAGGGATTGGCACACATCCTGACTTCCGCGACCGGTGCATTTCCGCAGGGCGTCAACGCCGCCGGCACGGGATGCGGCGTCCCTTCGTCGTCAATCTGCGCCGCCTGCGTCTCCCAGGCGAGCAGCCCATCTCGATTCAGTGTCAAGCGCAGCAGCCAGCCGCGCCTGCCCGCCGGAAAGTCGAAACCGTCGAAAACGAAATTGCCGAGGCTATAAACGATCAGGTGCCCCTTGTAATATTCCGCGCCCTGCGTCACGTGGGGATGACCGCCGACCACCACATCGGCACCGGCGTCGATCATGGTACGCGCCAGTTGCCGCTGGCGATCGCTCGGCTCGGACTCGCGCTCCCAGCCCCAATGCATGAACGGAATCACTAGGTCGGCGCCGGCCGCCCGCGCGGCGCGGATATCGGCGACGACCTGGCTGTCTTCGCTCCAGGCGATGCCCGGCTGCTCGGGGCCGGCCTCGAAGGAGCGCGGCTTGTATTCATTGAAGCCGAGCACAGCAATATGCAGTCCCTGACGCACGATCCACAGCGGCGCGTGAGCGGCGGCAAGATCACGCCCGCCACCAAATCGCGCGATGCCGGCACGGTCAAGCTGCGTCAGCGTCTCGAGGAAAGCCGCCGGGCCATAATCACCCGAGTGGTTGTTGGCCACCGCCAGCGCATCGAAGCGCCCTTTCAGCAAGGGCAAGGCCCGGGGATGGGCGCGAAAGGAAAAAATCTTGTTGTCGAACGGCTGGCCGACCGTCGCGATCGGGCACTCCAGATTGCCGATGGTGTAATCGGCATCGGCAAGTGGCGCCGCAAAATACGCCAGTGGATCGCGCCCCGCAGCGATCACCTGCCCGGGCCCGTCATCGAGCATGATGTCGCCGACGAAGACAAGGCGAACTGGATCGGCCTGCGCGGCGCCAACAGCCAGCGCGCAAAAAAAAACGAGCAAGTGCCGTTTCATCGCATCACCGCACCGCTGTCAGCCAGCGCCTGAAGCTCGCACCAGTACTGCAATTCGCCGTCGCGCATCGGCTCATAGACGACGTGCTGACCGGTAAAGCCGTATGGCGCGGCGCGGCTGCCCGCTAGCGGGTAGGGGTAGGTAGCCTGATGAATTAGTACCGCCCCCTCAACACGCTCGGCGTAGGTATAGACCTTGATGGAGGCGAGATCGGCCGGCGTCTTTTGGAAGACCACGCGGAAGCGGAAGAAAGAGCCGACCGGGATGCCTCTTACCTCGTAGGGCGACGACACCGGCGGCGCGACCAACTGCTTTGTTTCGCCGCCGTAGGTGTAATGGCAGACCACCGTCTCGGCATGGAGCAGCGGCGACAGCAGCAGCGCCGATGCGGCAAACCAAGCCCCCGGCACGCGGCCGGTCCGGCAAATCAATCTTCTTAAAGAACGCATCGCGACGCACTCCGGAAAAACAGAACAATACGGGAACAAATACCGAAAGGCCGCCAGTATGTCGCGCCAAGGAACGCGAGGCAAATCGGCGAATGAACAGAGGCAAGCGTGCCTTCTGGCGTAAACTACACGTCTGAAACCCGGAAAGACCCTGCCATGCCCCGCCCTACGTTGAAACTGCCCGCAAAGCCGCCCCCCCCCGAAAGCGAGACGAGATCGCCGACACGCAAGCCGATCCGAGGGGGATTCAAAGCACCGAAGAAAGCCACCGCGCAACGTGCGCCGAACAGCGCTGCCAAGCCTTCATCGGCCGCCGACGCAGGTGAGCGGCCGCGTGCCGCGCCGCGCTTCAAACCGGACGCCGCGCCAACACCGCAAACGGTGGCAAAGACCCGGGCCGATGCGCCCGTCTGCGAACGGGAAATGCCGCGCCCGCGCACAGCCGGCTCGGCTGGCGACGCCCCGGCC
>Ga0209125_1000925_pt1 | contig 31942 bp, 27 predicted proteins | sample BarGraIncub1131A_FD_184503 | JGI IMG/M metagenome (GOLD analysis project Ga0209125, IMG submission 184503) | Arctic peat soil microbial communities from Barrow, Alaska - Barrow Graham LP Incubations 11-31A (SPAdes) (version 2) | ecosystem: Environmental > Terrestrial > Soil > Wetlands > Peat... | reverse complement strand
CGCGTTGTAGCCTTTTGGCTACAGTTTGAACTATTTTGGTGCTGAGTTCGTGTATGAAGAATTATATCTTGACTTAACAGCCTTATAATTAATCGATTGAAGCAGATCACTTAGATAATCCAAACAAAAGCAAAATCGTTCCAAAGCTTATGATAGCATTTAAGAGGGCTCCAAATCGGAACCCTCTTTTTGTTTATCAGGATCGAAGTAATTTTTATCATCAATTATCTGTGCCGTTATGAAATACCCATGAGACAATTTTCAAACCAACCGAAAATGATTATGTGGGTATTCCATCTGGCCATTAAAAAACAAAATGTAAACAGATGAATTCCGTTCATTCTTCTATCATTGCTAATGCCATTAACAACCTTGGGTTTGCGTCGTTGAACCCGATGCAGACAGAGATGCTGAAGGTCAGCAAAAAGGCCGGACAGATTCTGCTCTTTTCACCAACAGGATCGGGGAAAACGGTTGCATTTCTTCTGCCCGTCCTTGAAAAGGCAAAAGTACCAGGTTCAGGGATCAAAGCCTTGATTATTGTCCCTTCAAGGGAGCTTGCACTTCAGATAGAACAGGTATTCAAATCGATGGGCACCGGCTTGAAAGTCTCAACTTGCTATGGAGGTCACCCGGTGAAGACCGAGCGTAATAACTTATTGGAAGCCCCCGCCCTGCTGATTGGAACTCCCGGAAGAATACTTTACCATCTGGAAAAGGGCACAGTCAATCCTGGCACCATTGACCTGCTGATCTTGGACGAATACGACAAATCCTTTGAATACGGTTTTGAAAAGGAAATCTCCTCGATTTTATCCTACATCTCCCATCCGGGACAGGTAATACTCACCTCAGCCACCAGATCCGCCACAGTGCCCGATTTTTTCAAGATTCAAAATCCATCTATTTTAGATTTCAGCAGTGATGAGAAACCTGCCGGACTGGAAATAAAGGTGGTTAGGGCCGAGGAAAAAGATAAGCTGGCGCTTCTCATGAAATTACTAAAGGGCATTACCAGCGGACTAACCTTGGTTTTTTGCAACCACAGGGAGGCAGTTGAGCGTATCAGCGGTTTATTATTGGAGAGCGGAATTCGGCACGATACGTACCATGGAGGACATGAACAGCCGCAACGCGAACGGGCGCTCATCAAATTCAGGAATGGCAGCAATCCCATTTTGGTCACCACGGATCTGGCATCGCGCGGACTCGATATTTCAGGAGTACAAAACATTATACATTACCAGCCGGCAAGCAGTGAAACCGTTTTTATCCACCGAAACGGCCGTACGGCAAGGATGGAGAACGAAGGAACCGTCTGGATCCTGCTTTCAGCTGGAGAAAAAATTCCTGGATATATTCCTGATTACTTTGTGGAAGTATCAGTTTCGGAGGTGGCAGAATCCGTAAGAGAGCCCTATTTCTCTACGCTTTACCTCGGTGCCGGGAAAAAGGACAAAATCAGTAAAGGAGACATCGTTGGACTTCTGATTCAAAAAGGCGGATTGCTAAAAGAAGAGATAGGACTGATAAATGTCCTTGATTATGAATCATTTGCAGCGATATCAAAAACAAAAATCAATAAATTGATCGACCTTTTAAGCAAAGAAAAGCTTAAAAACAAGAAGATTAAAATAGCAATATCAGAATAGCGGAATTTACACCCGGAGAACCATCTTGAGTTTTTGAGGCAACGCCCGATAAATGGTAATGGCCTCTGACTTAGGTAGTGTAATTATTATTTTAGGTATAGCTGCATCACGCCGAAATATAGACAAAGCCCTGATAGATTTCTCAGCGTCCTTCTTAAAAAACACACTTTTTAAGCTGTCTATTTTTTGTTTGTCTTCCCCAACACTAAGTTCTGATTGCTGAATAACCAACTGAAGATTGCGGTCGAAATTCATGACGATATAAACATCCTCAGTTCTGCGGGGAACTGGTATTGCATCTGCTTTATTCGCTTCGATTGTATCCCTTGGGGCATTTTTAACCAGAAACTGAATTCTTTCGATCGTTGAGACAGTATTTTTAAGAACAAAAGGCTGAGAAATCCAGTGGAGTAGGGCATCCGTTTGGTACATCTTAATAGAATTACTGATCCAGATTTCTTGGATATCCGTATCATGTAATGGAATCCCTTTCATTTCTAACCTGGCGATTTTATTAATCAAATCCAGAACCAGGTAAATGGAGTCTTCTGAGGAGAGGTTGTATCGTGATCTGAGTATATTCTCATTCTTCTTCAACTCAAAATAGTTTGTCAGATCATCCTTACTATTTGCCGCCATCACTTCAACATCCGAATTATTCGGAGCCTTGGTTTCGGTCTTCTTTGAGCCCTTTGCTGCCTTTTCAGGTTTCTTCGACGCATTATCAGACTTTTCTGACTTTTTTGAAGTATTGTCTGCTTTTACTTCCGCCTTTGGCAAAACAGCTTCAGGCAAAGGATTCTTTATTGCAACCGGTAAAATCACAGTAGTCGTCATAATGTATGCTGTGATTAACACCAATATGGAAGTGACAAACCAAAAGAGCGTTTTTTTTGCCATGACAATCGATTAGTAGATAAATACTTTTGCCCCTTTATCGAGGTTGTTATAAATGGCCTCTAGATTCGCATCCCCGAAACGGACACATCCATGAGTGACCGGTAAGCCAAGAAAACGCTGGTACAAGGTTCCATGCAGCATATAACCATCACCAATAGATAACGCATAAGCACCCAGAGTAGAGTCGTCATAGCGTTCTGCGGATCGTGCGGAGGGAGGCTTTACCCCCTCTTCAATAAAAGCCCAGTCGGGTTTTGTCCAAACCGGATCTTTTCTTTTCAGCAGAACAGAAAACATACCTTTGGGCGTTTTAAAAGGTTTTCTGGTGCCATTCGGATAAATCAATATTTCATCCTTCCCCGTTGAACACATACCGGTCCGGATGGTATCTCTTGAATTGCGGAGGACAAATTTGTTCTCTGTAGCATTGATTAAAATATAAGCCTTGTCAGGTATCAGATTGTTCAGCTTATCTTGCAGAAGTTCAATATTGGACTTACTGGTTAGAATCTGCTTATCTATGTTCCTGACATTAATCTGTGTTGAGGTAAACCATGATTTTACACCATATGCAGCATTCTGATAGGCTGGGGAATATAACAGGATGGTAGGTATCCAAAGGAAGATTATTACAGGTATTACCCATGGTACATATTTCCTAAACCAACTCTTCTCTTCAGTTTCCATTGTTAAAAAGATAATTAATTTAAAAGATCCGCTAATGAAACAGTCGACCCAACGATTGTTACAGGAGAACCGACCGACAATTTACTGTAAAGTTCGTCAATTTTATCATCAGAAAGAGCCACGCAACCCTTGGTCCAGTCAACCCCTTTCCCACCATTGCCATGGATTTCAATTAGTCCGCCGATACCTCTGCTCCTGGGAATCTGTCCGCTTCTTCGTCGTGCTGCGAATTCTGCACGGTCTTCGTCATTAGGATAATTCAACATCATGGCCTTATAGTATCCCGAGTCTCTTGAACTTTTCTTTCTTGTAACGATGTATCTTCCTTCAGGAGTAGCATTGTCACCAGCATAAAGTTTATCGCCGATCCAGTTTTTACCAAATTCGACGTCATATTCTTTGGTCAGTTTGCCACCGTAATAGAGAAACCCTTTATGTTTAATTTTATCTACCACAAGAGCATAGGATTTGTTATTAGCTGAAGCAGAGATTGTACTCTTAACCCAAATCTGCCATTTAGCGTACCGTAAAAAGTATTCTTTAAGTTGGGCATTGACTTCAGCGTCAGCATAACTGATACGGGATTTCCCCTCGTTCAATTTTTTATTGGCTTTCGCAACATCACCTTTCTCGAAAGCATTCAGACTCTCTTCTACGGAGAGCTTTCCAAATTCATAATCCTTCCTTGTTTGGTTACGAAGCGGGAGTCTAATGAAGAAATCGTGGTAACTGTCCAACTTCTTTCTGAGCAACTCTGTCTCTTTAAGAAATCTCGCTTTTTGTGTATCTTTATTGGTGCCGGACGAGTTTTGAGCCAGTTCTGCCTTCAAGATGGCAATAGCAATGAGCTCTCTGGCTTTTGAAAAATTTTTCTGAAAAAACAATTTTTCATTTTGCCGTTTCAATTCAATGAAAGCATATTTATAATTCGTCTCTGCCGCCTGGTAATAATCAGGGGCATAAATATCAGCATTAATCTTCTTGGCCTTAGCCATGACCTCAATGCACTTTTTAAAATCATCCATGGGTGGCTTATCCATAAAAAGAATTAAGAGTACCAGCACAATCAGTGAGACAAGAGAAATAATCCCGATATAAAACAATAATTTTTTAAAAAAACCTGATCTCACGCTTCAATTATTTAAGTATTACTTTCAACAAGCACTTGTTTTTCAATTGGTTTAGGACAGTTTCAGGTGTTTTATCCAGAAATGTGTTGCAAGATGCAAATTCTGATCGACAAAATATTTAAAAAAACCCCCGGAAATATTCCGAGGGTTATTTTTTAAGCTAACTTGAGAGTTGCTTATTTCTTCTTTCCGCCTTTTGCTTTTGAGATAACGTCAGTCAACTCAGTGTTGATAGCTTTAGCTTTCTCAACAGCTGGTTTAACTTTCTCAGAAAGAGTTAAGACATCTTCGTTGTTGGTCAAACCTGCAGAAACTTCAGTTAAAACAGTTTCAACAACTCCAATTTCCTGACCAATAGCTTCGACAGCAGCTTTGCCTTCTTTGCCCTTAGGGGCTTTAGCTAACAATTCTTTGTCAGCAGCAATAGTTGCAGTTAATTCAGCAACAGCAGCAGTAACTTCAGCTTTCAAAGCTTCTTTTCTTGCAGTTGTTTCTTCTACTGCTTTGTTAGAAAGAGTAGTAACAGAAGTCAAAGTAGTTTTGGCTGCATCATAGTTGCGGAACAATGCGAATTTTGCATTTTGTTCTTCAACTTGAGCAAGACCAGATTTCTGAGCATCAACAGCAGCTTGGAAAGAAGCAGCAACATAACGATCAGCACCAGCTTTTTTAGCGGATTCGATAGCAACGTTTGCAGCATCGATGTCAGCTTGAGGAATTTTAGCACAACTTGCTAAAGTAACAACGAGAATACTTAAGGTAACCAGTTTTAATAATCCTTTTTTCATAACTTTGAAAAATAAATGTAATTAATGTAAATCAATGTTTTTGTTCAAACTTAACTTTTAGACGCAAAGGTTTCTGAAAGTCACCCCAAAAATATATGTTTTTTTTCAAATAGACAAATTATCTTTACAATTCCTTAAATAAGAATACTTTACGAATATTAAAAAATGATTAATAAATTGTCTGTGAATGATCTTCCGGATGCTGAGATCATCAGAAAGATCAAACACGAACACAATACAAACCTTTTTGGGATCCTTTATAACAGATATTCGATCAAAGTATTTGAGAAGTGTAACTCTCTATTAAAGGATCCTATTCAGGCTCAGGAGTTTGTCCAGGATGTTTTCTGTAAAGTCTTTGAGAAACTGTCTGATTTCAGAGGAGAATCGAATTTTTCTACCTGGTTATACTCCATTACCTATAATCATTGTATAGAATACCTCCGTGTCAAAAAGAAGATGAACTACCCGGATTGGAACAGTTCTCATGAGCTGCCGGATGTTATTGATGAAATAGACGAGAAGATGATAAGCAGCGAACGCCTGATGCAGATCATGGACCTGATCCATCCAGAGGAAAAGGCATTGCTTACCATGCATTATATCGACGATTTCCCTATTGCTTATATTAAGACTGCCCTTAAAATAAGCGAAAGTGCTACTAAAATGAGGCTCAAAAGAGCGCGGGAACGTGTGTCTTATCTATACTCCCAAAAGTATAAGTAATATTTTTATAATTCCTCTCCTTGTGACTTTTCCCCGATTATTCGTCCAAAGGGAGTAAATCATTCACTAAAATTAAATAATCAAAAAGCGTAGAGGCAGTTTCTCATAAATATGAAAGATCTCCTTCAGAAATATATTTTTCGAATCAACAGGAATTCTCCGGGTAGCAGAGTTTTAAATTGTTTTAAAACTCAATTCCCTGAAGCGACCAATATTGAATGGTCCAGCGAGAAAGATGGTGTATTTGAAGCAATTTTCAGGGTGAATGGGATCGAAATGATCTCGTGGTTTGAGAAGTCCGGCTATTGGTTAAAAACAGAAACTAACTTTACCTTGGCAATGCTTGACGAGAGCATCCGTCAAAAACTGGAGATTTATGGTCAGATCATGAGTTCAATAATTATTGAAAGAGCCAATGGCGACAGTCAGTATGAGTTTATCATCCGTGACAATTTCCAGGTACGGCATGTCTTCATCACTGATAATCAGGGAAACGTGATGGATCGTCAGAATTTTGACGAGAATGAATTGAGATAAAATGCTATTTTTGTCTGATATTTAATTCTTTTAAACATCAGATGAAACGATTATTCCTGGTTTTCATTCTACTCTTCTCCGGACTTTCCAGTTTTTCCCAGCTTAATACAGATCATTATTTCTACATAGCCCGAAGCAGAATTTATTTTGGGAATTATATCAGTGCCATAGAGAACTTCAACATTGTCATCAAATTAAAACCATACTTGCCTGAGCCCTACTATTATAGAGGGATGGCCAAGCTGTACATTGACGACTTCAGAGGTGCAAAAGCTGACTTCGACAAGGCCATCGAGATTAAGCCTTATTATCCGGAAGCCTATATGTACCGTGGGATGGCTAATTATGAAATGAAGAATTTCAAGAGTGCCCTGAATGACTATTCTAATGCATTAGAATACAATCAGGAGGATCCCAATATTTATAACAACAGGGGTATTACCAAGATCGCCATGGAGGATTTTGACGGAGCCATTGCAGATTATTCCAAATCTATCGACCTTAAACCAGCATCTGCAAACACCTATCTAAACCGCAGCTCTGCCAAACAAATGAAAGGAGATCTGGAGGGCGCCATCAAAGATTGTGATGCCGCTATCCGGATACGGCCTCATTTTGCCAGCGCCTATCTTGTGCGGGGTATAGCCAAATTTGAGAAGAAGGATTTTGCAGGAGCCCTTAAAGATTATGATTTGTGTATTCGGCTGGACCCAAAAACCTCCTCTGCCTACGTCAATCGTGGTATTGTAAAACATCAACTTAACGATTTGAACGGTGCCATCAGGGATTATGATATGGCTTTGCAGCTAGATCCAAATATTGCTGCAGCTTGGCTGAACAGGGGTATTGCCAAAGAATCCCTGAAAATTCCTGGTGCAGAAAAGGATATGGCTATGGCAGCGGAACTGGATCCGAAGTTTGCAGCTTTCAAAAAACGTCTGAACCTCGAGGAAGAAAGAGAAAAGCAAAGAAGACAATATGGATTTTACTTGCCAAATCCCGGACAGAATCCTAATCAGGCACAAAATAATCAGGCAGCTGCCAACAATCAAACTGCCGGCTCTGGTCAGGCAACAGCCAATAACGCAAATTCGCCTCAGGCGGCATCCGCGCAGACAGCAGCTTCCCAGTCGGCAACAGCCCAAAACAATACAGCAGCTTCTCAACCTGATACTACTGCTTTCAAACAGGAAAACAAAAGCGGACCGGTTACCCAAAACCGGAAAAGAAGAAATATAGTCGTAGCCGAGGATGGTACAATATCTGAGACAGATATCAAGGACGGACTGGTTCAAAACAAAAATGTCAAAATTGTCATGCAACCTGATTTCCTGATTTCAATATTCAACAAAGATTCTGTCGACTTCAACCGCCTTCAGTATTATAATATGGAAGTTGAAGCACTCAATAACAAAAATAACAATGATCCGTTCTTAATCATCTCCAACAAACCCTTTGCCTACCAGACCATTCACAAGGATGCCTTTGTATCGATGGTTGATAATTGGAGTAATGAGATTTCTACCAATAAAAAGAATTCGAATGCCTATTTGAATCGGGGAATCATTTACGAGCAGTCTGAAAATTACAACGAAGCCATCCGCGATTTTACTAGAGCCATTAGTATAGACGACCGGAACATCCTTGCCTATCTGTGCAGGGCCAACTCAAGAGCCAAAATGGTTGATTTTATTCGAACACAAGGATCTCTCCCTGAACCAGAGATACTCAATATGAGTGGCAATAAAACGACGATCGAAAATAAGAATAATGAAGTCAAAATACTTGATTATGAAGATATTATTCAAGATTATGAATCGATCCTTTACATGAATCCAAACTTTATTTTTGCCTGGTTCAATATGGCAAATACAAAGGTTAAAAAGCGGGATTATGTAAATGCAGTCAAGGATTATTCGAAAGCCATACAACTGGAACCGGATTTTGGGGAAGCCTATTTTAATCGGGGACTTACCAGGATCTACCTGAACGATCTGGAAGGAGGTGCAATGGATCTGAGCAGGGCCGGAGAACTTGGGCTTACCGAAGCCTATAACGTGATCAAGAGATACTGTAATTAATTTTGCCCATTTCTATGTCGAACCAACCATTAGCTGAAAGATTAAGGCCTGTGTCACTGGATGATTTCATCGGACAGAAACACCTGGTTGGCGAGGATGCTGTTATTCGCAAAATGATTGCGACCGGACGGCTCTCTTCTTTCATCTTATGGGGTCCTCCGGGTGTGGGGAAAACCACCCTCGCCAAGATCATTGCCAACACGCTGGACCGGCCTTTTTACCTACTGAGCGCCATTAATTCAGGCGTAAAAGATATTCGCGATGTTATTGAAAAGGCAAAAAACAACCAATTTTTCAGTGCCAGGAATCCGATTCTTTTTATTGACGAGATTCACCGTTTCAGCAAAGCCCAGCAGGATTCTCTACTGGGAGCTGTTGAGCAAGGCGTCATTACACTCATCGGGGCGACAACAGAGAATCCATCCTTCGAAGTGATCTCTCCCCTACTCTCCCGCTGTCAGGTTTATGTTTTAAAATCCCTTGAAAAAGAAGATCTGCTTACCCTACTTGATCGTGCCATAAAAACAGATGTGGAGCTTTCAAAGAAAGTCATAATCATTCAAGAACATGAAGCTCTTTTGCGCTTTTCTGGAGGAGATGCAAGAAAACTACTGAATGTACTGGAGCTGGTTGTCAATTCTTTTGCAGGTGAAGAAATCAATATCACCAATGATATTGTCACGGAGAGATTACAGGAAAATCTGGCACTCTACGATAAGAATGGTGAAATGCACTATGATATCATCTCTGCTTTTATCAAAAGTATGCGTGGCGGAGACCCGGATGCTGCCGTATATTACCTTGCCAGGATGCTGGAAGGTGGTGAGGACGTGAAATTTATTGCCCGGCGGATGCTCATTCTCTCTTCCGAAGATGTCGGCCTGGCCAATCCAAATGCACTACTGCTGGCTCAAAGTACTTTCGACGCAGTCCATAAAATCGGCATGCCCGAAGCCCGTATTATACTTTCGCAATGCGCTATTTACCTGGCAACTTCCCCTAAAAGCAACTCGGCTTATTCAGCCATCGATGAGGCATTGGCAGAGGTTAAACTCTCCGGTCACCTGCCTGTTCCCCTGCATCTTCGCAACGCCCCTACAAAACTGATGAAGCAGCTGGGCTATGGAAAAGACTACAAATATGCTCACTCTTTTGAAGGAAATTTTGTAGATCAGGATTTCCTACCGGAGGAGATAAAGACCAAAAATTTTTACAAGCCTCAACAAAATCCAACCGAAGAAAAAATTCTCGAAAGATTGCGGTTATGGTGGAAAACACGATTCAGCTAACCCGATTATATATCCTGTATGTCATACGGCGTTTCCTGGTAAACATAGTAATTCAGCCAGTTTGAAAACAGGAGGTTTGCGTGTGATCGCCAACTCAATACTGGTCTTTCCTCAGGATTATCATTTACATAATAATGTTCAGGTATTTCAATCGGCAATCCCTTTTCAAAGTCCCGCTTGTATTCCCTGTCAAGCGTTCTGAGCGAATACTCCGGATGTCCTGTGATGAAGATCTGTCTGCCATTTTCAGCGATAGCGAGGTAAACTCCGGCCTTATCAGACTCAGAAAGGATCTGAACACCTGAAACATTTGCGAAATCTTCCGCTTTCAACTCGGTATGCCTTGAATGCGGCGCCCTGAAAAGATCATCGAATCCCCTGAAAAGCGGGAGTTTTTTATCTACCGCCCGGTGTTCAAATACTCCAAACATCTTTTTTTCCAGAGGATATTTTGGTATGCCAAAATGATGATATAGTCCGGCCTGTGAGGCCCAGCAAATAAACATTGTGGAGGTAACATGTTGATGCGCCCAGTCAAATATTTCACAAATCTCATCCCAATAATCTACCTCTTCAAAAGGAAGATGCTCAACCGGGGCGCCGGTAATAATCATACCGTCATATTTTTTCTTCCTGATCTGAGAAAAAGTCTTATAAAACGCATCGAGATGATCCTGGGAAGTGTTCTTGGCAGTATGCCCTTGAATTTGAAGGAAGTCGATCTCGATCTGTAGCGGCGTATTCGATAGCAACCGAAGCAAATCTGTTTCGGTTGCTATCTTCAACGGCATTAAATTTAGAATCACAATCTTAAGCGGACGAATATCCTGGTGTTCGGCCCTGGTCTGGTCGATCACGAATATGTTTTCTTCACGTAACAATTCGATGGCAGGTAAACCATCCGGCAGATTTAAAGGCATAATTCAATAATTTATGGATCAGCGTGCAAAATTAAATTAAATCTTGGCTAATGCCTGTTCAAAATCGGCAATAATGTCATCAATGTGCTCGATTCCCACTGAAACTCTCAATTGAGCCGGTTTGACACCTGCCAGGAGCTGCTCCTGATCACTAAGTTGGGAATGGGTGGTTGCAGAAGGCTGAATGATGAGCGTTCTGACATCTCCGACATTGGCCAGGTGACTTACCAGCAGAAGATTGCCTACAAGCTCTTTGGCATTCTCTTTACTGCCCTTCACAGTGAACGAAAGTACTGCGCCGGCACCTTTTGGCAGGTATTTTTTCGCAAGTTCATAATTCTCATCCGATTTCAATCCCGGATAATTCACCGATTCAACTTTTGGATGTTGCTGTAACCAGGAAGCCAAAGCCAGGGTATTCTGGATATGCCGCTCCACTCTTAACGAAAGGGTTTCCAGTCCTTGTATCAATTGAAAAGAGTTGAATGGAGAAATTGCAGGACCATAATCCCGCAGCCCCTCCACACGAGCCCTGATGATAAAGGCGATGTTGCCAAAAGGACCATCCGTTCCAAATACATCCCAGAATTTCAGTCCGTGGTACCCCTCTGAAGGTTCAGTAAATCCGGGGTATTTACCATTGCCCCAATTGAAATTACCACCATCAATGATGACACCACCTAAAGAAGTTCCATGACCGCCAATCCATTTTGTAGCCGACTCCACAACAATGTTTGCACCATGCTCAAGCGGACGGAAAAGTGCGCCACCGCAACCAAAAGTATTGTCGACAATCAAAGGTAAATCATGTTTCTTAGCCAACGCGGTAAATTTCTCAAAATCAGGAATATTGAAACTGGGGTTTCCGATAGTTTCAAGGTAAATAGCCTTCGTTTTGTTATCGATCAGTTTCTCAAAACTGGCAGGATTCAGGTCTGCAGCAAAGCGGGCTGATATCCCAATGTTTTTAAAAGTGACTTTAAACTGGTTGTAGGAACCGCCATACAGGTATGGAGAAGTGACAAAATTGTCTCCTGCGCCCGCGATGTTGGTGATGGCAATAAATTGAGCCGCATGGCCTGAGCTGAGTGCCAAAGCAGCGACTCCACCCTCCAACGCTGCAATTCTCTTCTCGAAAACATCGGTAGTCGGGTTCATTAACCTGGTATAAATGTTTCCAAATTCTTTTAATGCAAAGAGGTTGGCAGCATGTTCGGAGTTCTTGAAAACATAGGAAGTTGTCTGATACAATGGCACAGCTCTGGAAAGTGTATCCTGATCGGGCGTGTGACCTGCATGTACCTGCAGGGTTTCGAATTTTTGTTTCTGTGTACTCATGGTAATTGTTTTTAAAAATGATTATTGATTATTTTTCGAAAAATTCATGATGGATCGCTCTTACAGCAGGCGTTCTGTCAGATAAACGTACAAGGTAATAGCTGACAATCGGGGAAGCACCAGAACAGCTCATCATTACGTTGATCCCTTCGGAAGCGAGTGCGGTAAATATTCTCGCAGCAATGCCGTAATTATCAGTAATTCCATGACCTACGGCTGCAACAACTGATATATCATCTTCTATTTGTAGTTTACCAACGGCAGAAAGTTCGATGGCACTCACCACTGCAAAGGCATTCTGAAGATCCTTTTTGGAAAGAAGAATGTTGATTGAAATTTGAGAAGTAAGGACCGAACTGATGTTAATCCCGGCATTGTGTAATGCCGTTGTAACCTTGGCAAGGATTCCGGGTTTGAGTCCAACGCCTGGACCCTTCAATTTCAGCAAACCAAAATCATCGCTATAGGTTACGCTTTTGACGACACCGCTCTGTACTGATTTCTCACGACTGATTACAGTCAAAGGTTTTGTCACATCCAAATCACCATAAATATTGAATATTCTGATAGCGATGCGGGGATCCGTAAGTGGTTCAACCGTTCTGGGATGCAGAATCTTTGCCCCAAAATACGCCAGCTCGGCTGCTTCATTGTAGGAAAGTCTCTCGATGAGCACCGGATTGCCAACAATTTTCGGATCCGAACTGAGAAATCCGTTTACGTCTTTCCAGATATCAAGGGACGAAGCTCCGACACAACGAGCGATCGCGGCAGCGGAATAATCGCTTCCACCTCTGCCAAAAAGGGTGGTCTTCTGATCCTGTGAGACACCGTAAAATCCGGGTACGACATACACAAGATCCTGATTAAGGGACTCTCTTACACGGTTGGTAGCAAGGAGGAAATCCGCAGTCGCATTTCCAAATTCACCATCGGTTATCAAACCTATTGTTTCAGGAAAAATCGCTTTTGACTCGATTCCCTGTGAATTTAATATCCCGTTTAGGAAGATTGCAGACAACCTTTCGCCATAGGAAAGTACGTGATCTTCAAGAGCTTTAGAGGCATCACCTGTCAGGGCAATCCCATGCAGAAATTTTTTAAGATCATCCAACTGCTCTCTTATTGAATGTATTGTCTCATTTCTAAGTGACTCATCTTCAATAAAATGATTCAAAGGACCAATCTTCAGGTCGAACAGGTATTGTATGGTGTTTTCTGCAACCGATTCATCAAGCCGGGTTTTTTCCAGCGCATCAACCAAAAAATTTGTGACTCCAAACAACGCTGAAACCACTACAATCAATGGTTGATTATAGTTTTTTACTACATTAATTATGTGGTTAATCTCTTCCTCACTCCTAAGATTAGAGCCACCGAATTTCACTACAATTTTCGGCATCGTATTTATTTTGAATTTAGTCTTTTGGGAAAGTCTTTGCAGACATGATTGAAAGCCTTCAAACAGGATTGCGCCCGAGAGAAGGCTATTGCATAAACATAGACATGGATCGCATGGATGACATAAAGCCCTTAACAAAGCAACAAGGCTGTTGCATTATTTCGTTATTCAGAGCATTAATGTAAACAGATCGGGTCATCTTTTGCAAATAAGATTTTTCTGTCTGCAAACATAGAAACTGAAATTAACAATTCCAAATATTTTTGAATCATTCTAAATAATTTATCGATATTTTAATATTAATGCAATGAATTGTTGATTTAGGTGCATTGAATATCGTAATTGTGTAGCTTTGTAATCAAACAAATTATTCCAATTTACGATGCATTATTTTAGTAAACTTTTAAGTATGATGATTTTACTGAACTTATATTCGTGTCAGGATGAAGTCATCAGGCCGGAGGTACAAATCATCCCCCAACCCGCTTCCCTTGTTAACATGGAAGGTACATTTTTCATTAGTTCGCAGACAAAAATTCTGATCAACAGTGAGAGCGCCGAGATGCACAAGGTTACGGCAGTGCTGAGTCAGCGTATGGAAGACTTTTACGGGATCAACAATAAGATTTCGTTTTCAGGAGCCCCTGAGAAAAAATCAATTTTCCTGAAACTCAATACCGGGATGTCTATTTCGAAGGAGGCCTATTATCTGACCGTCTCACCGAAAGGAATCATCCTGGAATCTCCTACTCCCAACGGATTGTTTTATGGCGTTCAGAGTTTCTTTCAACTGCTGCCATCCTTCAAATCGAAAATATCTGAGGTAATAGTTCCTTGCGTTGAAATCAATGACTCTCCACGTTTTGCCTGGAGAGGTCTTCATCTGGATGTTGGACGCCATTTCATGCCGAAGGAATTTATCAAGAAATACCTGGATTACATGGCCATCCATAAATTTAATACATTTCATTGGCACCTGACGGAAGACCAGGGATGGAGAATTGAGATCAAAAAATATCCCCGACTGACGGAAGTTGGATCTGTCCGGAAAGAGACACTGGTTGGTCATTATGGGAGCAAAACATATGACGGTACGCCAGTCGGCGGATTCTACACCCAGGAAGAGGTGAAGGAAATAGTTGCTTATGCTGCTGACAGATTCATCACGGTAGTGCCTGAAATAGAAATGCCTGGTCACTCTTTGGGAGCCTTAACTGCTTATCCAGAACTGGGTTGTACCGGTGGTCCCTACGAAGTTGCCACCACCTGGGGCGTTTTCGATGATGTATATTGTGCCGGCAAAGAAGAAACCTACGCTTTTTTGCAGGATGTGTTAACTGAATTGATACCGCTCTTTCCGGGCGAATATTTCCATATTGGCGGTGACGAATGTCCAAAAGTGCGCTGGCAAAAATGTCCGATTTGCAAGCAGAAGATGAAGGATGAAGGCCTCAAAACCGAACATGAACTTCAGAGTTATTTCGTACAGAGAATGGAGAAATTCCTGAATGAAAATGGCAAGAAACTGATTGGTTGGGATGAAATTCTGGAAGGAGGCCTTGCGCCTAATGCAGCCGTTATGTCATGGAGAGGAGAAAAGGGAGGAATCGCTGCAGCCAAAGAACATCACTATGTTGTTATGACACCCGGAGAATATTGCTATCTTGATCACTATCAGGCAGATCCAAAAAATGAACCGCTTGCTATTGGAGGATTCTTGCCATTGAAGAAAATATACAGCTATGAACCTGTTCCGGCTGGTCTAACCGAAGATGAAGCTAAATATGTACTTGGTGCTCAGGGAAATGTATGGACTGAATACATGAAATCTCCGGAACAGGTTGAATACATGGTCTTCCCTCGTGCGGCAGCTTTGGCAGAAGTAATCTGGTCACCAAAGGGTTCGAAGGATTACGAAAATTTCAAAATCAGGCTCAACAGACTGACAAAACTCTATGATATTCTGGGAATAAATTACTGTAAAGCTGAGTTCAAATAGCGGAACGTCATTCCGGACTCGATCCGGAATCCCCTGATTAAATGGGGGATACTGAATCAAGTTCGGCATGACGTTGGACGCATGACGGGGATGCTGAAACAAGTTCAGCATGACACCGGCCTATTTAACGCTGATTACCAATACTTTTGAAAGACTCCAGAATTCAGCCTGGTTGAGAATAATCAGATTATCTGCGGTCTTTTTACCTTCAATCTTATAAGAACTTGCAGGGTGTGTACTGATAACAGTTGCCTTTTTCTTCATGATAGGAATAGAGCTAACCGTAGTAATATCGACCTGTGTTAATTTGGATTTGTCAATATTTTCGTTTATATCCTTCGCTGTACCCAGAAAACCTTCTTTCTTGATGATTCCCTTTTCCATCAGCTCTTTGTTTGTGCCAATAATGAACCAGGCAGTATTCAATTCAGCAGTCCTCGCTTCAATCACCTGCTGTTTCTCTTTATTTTCGGTGCTAAGGCTGGAAACATTGGTATTCAATGAAGTAACCTGAGTACTAAGATCATTGACCTGGATATTCATTTTTCCAAGTTCTTCTCTAAGTGTAGCAATCTGACCGTCCTTTTCAGCAATCTGTTTATTCAGGTTTTCAATCATTTTCTCAAGTTCGGCAACATGCTTGTTAGATCTCTTCATTTTTGAAGACAGATCGGCAACAAGGAGCCTGTTTTTTTGAAGAAGCGAATAAATGTAATTGATGTCACCTTGAATCTGCTCCTTACGATTACCCTTAACTTCGAAACCACCTTTTACAGAAGTGTTAATTATCTTTTCTTTCTGTTTAATCGAGTCCAAGTTGGCTTGAATAGAATTGAAAGCATCAACAAATTCCACCAAATTTGCATCCTTTGCACTACCTACCATCGCTAAGCTATCATTTTTAGCCTTTAGTCTATCAATTTCCTTTTGATTGCATCCTGTTGTAAAAACCATAACTGCAATTAACAATAGATAAATAAATTTTCTCATGATTTTGTTTTAAATTTTATTAATGTTAAGCGTCATAAATAGAACCTTAATTTTCATTTTCTTAATTTAAATGATGGAATTTATGGATAGTAAAAGTAAGTGAGGCTATTTATGAGAGTGTTACACAATTTCCTGAAAGAGTTACATCATTCACACATATTGTCAAATCATTCTGGTGCAAATTTATGAAATTTTTTTCAAAATTTAATCAGTATATAAACAAATAGGCAAGCATGCTAAACTAAACAAAGATTTCAGTCAACCAATGGCTCTTTAGCCAGCATCTCTTTGATATCATGCAGTATTACAGCAGATTTTCTTACCGAAACCGGGACTTTTACACCGCTTTTCAAATGAACAAAACTCTCAGCAGCCCTCACAAATTTGCGGATATAAAAAATATTGACGAGAAAAGATTTATGGGTTCTGTAAAAGTGATTCTTAGGCAGATATTCCTCCAGCTCTTTGAGCGATTTTGATACTACAAATTCTCTTTTTGCATAGGTATAAATGGTTGAATAGGACTGGTCTGCTGTACAATATTCAATATTTCTCGAGTTCTCCAACATAAAACCGTTTTCAATATCAAAAATCAGATTCTTACCGGGAATCTCAGATGTACCCAACGCATTGATCTTATCTTCCAACTCCAGACGTTGTTGATCCAACCTGATAAGCAAATCCACTTTTTTAATAACATTCTGAAGATCAATGAAATTGACAGGTTTCAATAAATATCCCGCCACCGGTTTATTGATTGCATCTATGGCATAATGATCATAACCTGTTACAAGTACTATTTTTGTATTTTGGGCAACCTGATGTTCAAAAATCTCCATTCCGCTACCGTCAGGCATTTCAATATCAAGGAAGACCAGATCGGGGGAGGTACTTTTAATCAGTTCAATTCCTTCGCTCAGATTAGTTGCTTTACCCACCACCTTCAGCTGAACGGAAGTAAAATTATTAAGCAAATGAGTCAACAGATTCAAAGAAAGCAATTCATCATCAATGACAACAACTGATAGCATAATAATAGCGATTAAACGATTCCAGCGTAATTTAAACCAGTCTAAATACCTTGAATGCTAACAAATATGAGAAATTTTATTGAAAATCAATTCATCAGGAGTACATGATTTTTCTTCTTTCCTTGAGATCATCATTGGTGATATAATCGTCATATTCTGTAATCTTGTCAATTATACCTTTAGGCGTTAGTTCAATAACCCTGTTAGCGACAGTCTGAATAAATTCATGGTCATGGGAAGACATCAGAATGTTCCCTTTGAAAGTGATCAGATTGTTGTTAAATGCCTGAATAGATTCCAGATCCAGGTGGTTAGTAGGATTGTCCAAAATTAGAACATTGGCATTCTTAAGCATCATGCGCGAGATCATGCAGCGCATTTTCTCACCACCTGAAAGGACGTGTGTCTTTTTATATACTTCCTCCCCTGAAAAAAGCATTTTCCCCAGGTAGCCTCTAAGATATATTTCACTGGAATCGTCAGAAAATTGCATCAGCCAATCCACCAGACTCAGATCATTAGTGAAGAAATTGGAATGATCAAGCGGCAGATAGGAATGCGTGATTGTTTGTCCCCAATGAAAGGTACCGGAATCAGGTTGATCGTGACCACTGATAATTTCGAAAAAGGCAGTCATGGCCCTGGGATCTTTGGAAAGAAATACGATCTTATCATCCTTTTCAACATTGAAATCCAGACCTTTAAATAAAATCTCGCCATTGACGCTCTTGGATAATCCCTTGATTTCCAGGATTCTGTTCCCAGTTTCGCGATCAGGTTGGAAAATAATTCCGGGATATTTTCTGGTCGATGGCTGGATTTCATCGACATTTAATTTCTCCAGCATCTTCTTGCGGCTGGTAGTCTGTTTGGACTTTGCCACATTGGCGCTGAAACGGGAAATAAATTCCAGCAGCTCTTTCCTTTTTTCCTCAGCTTTTTTATTTTGAGCCTGCTGTTGACGAAGAGCCAGCTGACTCGACTGATACCAGAAGCTGTAGTTTCCGGCAAACATTTGCACCTTACCAAAGTCAATATCCACCGAATGGGTACACACGGAGTCCAGGAAGTGCCTGTCGTGCGAAACAATTAATACCGTATTTTCATAATTGGCCAGGTAGTTCTCCAGCCACATGACGGTGTCCAAATCAAGATCGTTGGTAGGCTCATCCAGCAGAAGATTATCCGGTTTTCCGAACAGTGCCTGCGCCAGCAATACCCTCACTTTCTCCATACCACTAAGATCTTTCATTAGTCGGTGATGAAATTCCTCTCTAATGCCAAGACCGCTCAACAAGGAAGCTGCATCACTTTCCGCATTCCAGCCATCGATTTCAGCAAATCGTTCTTCCAGTTCTGCGGCCCTGAGTCCATCTGCCTCCGTGAAATCTGTTTTCGAATAAAGGATATTCTTTTCATTGAGAATTTTCCAAAGTTCTTCGAATCCCATCATCACTGCATCAATCACAGATGATTCTTCATATCCGAAGTGATCCTGTTTCAACACAGACAAGCGTTCGCCTGAACCAAGAGAAACATCACCTTTTGTAGAAGCAAGTTCTCCTGCAATAATTTTCAACAGGGTCGATTTTCCGGCACCATTGGCTCCTATAATCCCATAACAGTTTCCTGGTAAGAATTTAAGATTGACATCCTGGAACAATGGCTTCTTGCCAAATTGAATGGAAAGGTTGGAAACAGTGATCATTTTTATAAAAATTACGGACTGCAAAAGTACACAAAAATAACGCAGCGACTCGATAATTTTTATAAGAAAGAATCCACATCTTTACCTACCGGGAATTTCTTCCTGAATCTGTTAAGTTTTTCTAATGAAAGGACGCATGTATAGGCTGCATCTGATTTCGTTCCCATATCAAGCATGATTTTTCCCTTTGGATCGATTATTACACTTTCACCAATATAATTGATTCCATATCCATCCATTCCTGTTCTGTTCACCCCAGCCACATAGAGTTGGTTTTCAATGGCACGGGCCTTTGTCAGGGTTTGCCAGACATGCTGCCTGACATCCGGCCAGTTAGCTGTAAATAAAATCAGATCAGCCTCATTAATGGTATGGCACCAAACAGGAAAACGGAGATCATAGCAGATCATCAGTGCAATTCTCCATCCCAGGTAATTGACAATGACTCTTTTGTTTCCACTGCTGAAATACTTATGCTCCTCTCCTATTGAGAACAGGTGCCTCTTGTCGTAATGATAAATTTCTCCGGAAGGTGTAACGAAGACGAAACGGTTGAAAAAATGATCACCTTCTTTTATGATCAGACTTCCTGCTAAGGCTGCACTTGTTTTTCGGGCCTCTTGTCGTAATGATAAATTTCTCCGGAAGGTGTAACGAAGACGAAACGGTTGAAAAAATGATCACCTTCTTTTATGATCAGACTTCCTGCTAAGGCTGCACTTGTTTTTCGGGCCTGTTGAACCATCCATTTCACGCTTGGACCATCCATCGTTTCGGCCAGCTTTCTTGCATGCATAGAAAATCCGGTCGTAAACATCTCAGGAAGCAGGATCAAATCCGTCTGCCCATTTAAAGGCAAAAATAAATCATCTAACTTCAGTCTGTTAGCTTCCGGATTCTCCCAGATTACCTCAAATTGCACCAGTGAAATCCGGATATTTTTAATCCAGGTCATCACCGTAGTTCATTCCTTCCGGATTACGACCGATAATATTATGGTCTTTATACCATTGCCTGATTCTTTTCAGATCTGCCTGAACATCATCTGTCAGCTCAATTTTATCCGTGTAGCCGAAACGTTTGTGCCCCCAATCAAAAAACGCCATGTAAACAGGAATGTTAGCTGTACGGGCGATTACATGAAAACCGCCTTTCCATTTGGCGACAGGCTTTCTGGTTCCCTCGGGAGCAATGGCAAGATGCATCACCTCACGCTTCTCAAATTCGGACAGAATCTGCTTAACGAGGCTCGCTCCTTTCGAACGATCGACCGGAATTCCTCCCATGGCGCGAACGAAGTATCCAATTGGCCAGAAGAAAAACTCTTTTTTTACCATGGTGTTGGATTTTCCTCCAACCGCCCGGTAATACATGAAGGAGACGATAAAGTCCCAGTTGGAGGTATGGGGAATGCCCAATACAATGACTTTTGGTTCGGGAATAGGCCCTCCTATTAACTCCCATCCAAATATTCGTAATATAAATTTGCAGATAAATTGTACCATTTTGTTCTTGAATTTTAATCAAAGTTAATCAAAAATAATTTTCCGGTTCTTTCTTGTTATTTTTACATCGAAATCAATCGATCAAATGGATATCTATCCCGAAAACTTCGAGAATAAGAGTGGCTTTGACAAGATCAGGGAACTTCTGAACAGCAGATGTTTGAGTGAACTAGGTAAGGAAAATGTTGCTGCCTGCCAGTTCTCCACAGATTTCAAGCTGATCGAAAGACAGCTTGATGAGACTGTTGAATTTCAGAAAATCATCAGGGATGAGCTGAATTTTCCGACCGGCTATTTTATTGATATGAGGCCGGTACTACGCAAATCGAAGATCCAGGGAGCCTTTCTTGAGGTATTCGAGGTATTTGATCTGAAAAGGTCTCTCGAAACACTTAGATCAATAGTGAGTTTTTTTAAAGATAAGGAACGCGAACTCTTTCCACGGTTGTTTCAGGTCATTCAGAATATCCAGATATTTCCGTTTTTATATGACAAAATTGACCAGATTCTTACCAAAAACGGGACAATCAAAGACAATGCTTCTCCCGAACTGGTCAAAATAAGAAGAGAAATTCTCTCCTTGCAGTCGGGCGTTTCCAAGATTATGGCAAAAATTCTTAAGCACGCTCAGGCAGAAGGGCTGGTTGAGAAGGACGTCACCGTTTCAATCAGGGACGGAAGAGCAGTTATTCCGGTGCTATCGAGCAATAAAAGAAAGATGCGGGGTATAATACATGATGAATCTGCTACCGGAAGAACCTCCTATATTGAGCCTGAAGAAATTGTTGAGACCAATAACAGGATCAGGGAATGTGAGTCGGCCGAAAGAAGAGAGATTGTCAGAATCCTCACCAAATTCACCGATGAATTACGGCCTTATGCGGAAGACCTTGAAAATTCATACGAAATACTTGGAATTCTGGATTTTATCCGCGCCAAAGCATTATGGTCTAACGAAAGCAGGTCGGTTAAGCCATTGTTTGTAGAAAGGCCGGAACTCAACTGGTTGGAAGCCAGGCACCCTTTGCTCGAGAAAAATCTTAACAGGGAAAAAAGAAAAATTGTACCCCTGAATATCAAGCTGACCAGGGATGACAGGATCCTGCTGATTTCGGGGCCCAATGCTGGAGGGAAATCTGTTTGTCTGAAAACTGTCGGATTGCTTCAATATGCCCTCCAGTGTGGCATTCCTGTTCCCATGCATCTGGATAGCGTGGTTGGAATTTTTGAGAAAATATTTATCGATATCGGCGATAATCAGTCGCTCGACAATGATCTGAGTACCTATAGCTCCCATTTGAGCGACATGAAATTCTTTGTCAGAAACTGCAATCAACAATCGCTGGTATTAATTGATGAATTTGGAACAGGAACAGAACCTATGCTTGGCGGAGCCATTGCTGAATCTATTCTCAACCGGATCAATCAACTTGGAAGCTATGGTGTGATAACCACTCATTACACTAATCTTAAGCACTTTGCCTCATCCGTTTCAGGAATTGTCAATGGGGCTATGATGTACGATTCGAACAAAATGGAGCCTCTTTTTCAGCTTCAGATTGGAAAACCAGGAAGTTCTTTTGCATTTGAGATTGCTCGAAAGATTGGTCTGCCCGAAGATATCCTGCAAGAGGCAACCGATAAAATAGGCAAAGACCACATTGATTTTGACAAACACCTTCGGGATATCGTAAGGGATAAGCGATACTGGGAAACCAAACGTCAAAATATCAGACAATCGGAGAAAAAGCTGGAAGAGGTGACTTCCAGCTATGAAGAGCAGCTTTCTGAAGTAAAAAAGCTTAGAAAAGAGATTCTTGACAAGGCTAAGAAGGAGGCGTCCGAAATTCTGGCTTCATCCAACAAGATCGTTGAACAAACAGTGCGGGAAATTAAAGAGGCATCGGCCGACAAGGAAAAAACCAGGGAAGCCAGAAAGAAACTGGAAGATTTTAAGGGAGAGGTAGCCAAAACACTGGAGGCAGAGGATGAGCAAATCGTTCGCAAGATGGAAAAAATCCGACAGCGACAAATCAATAATAAGAATAAACCCCTGACTGAAGATGCAATTAAAATTGTTTTGGATGCTCCTCCTGTTAGCAAAGAAATTGAGCCGGGAAACTGGATCAGAATAAAGGGTCAGGAGAATCCGGGGATTGTGATGGAGGTCCACGAGAACAACCTGGTCGTCGCTTTTGGTCAGTTGAGATCAGTTATTAAAAGGGACCGCGTAGAAATCGTCTCTCATACAGAAGTCAAGAAGACTCGTGAAAACTATGCTACTGCCCGCATTAACAGCGAGATCAATGATAGAAAACTGAATTTCAAACCCCGGATAGATGTGCGGGGAATGCGTGCGGAGGAGGGTCTGCAGAAAATTCAGGAATTCATTGATGAGGCAATAATGGTTGAAGCCAATGAATTACATATTCTACACGGGAAAGGAAACGGGATCCTGCGCGAATTAATCCGAGCCTATTTGAAATCTGAGCCTTTAGTCAAAAAATTCCGTGATGAACATGTGCAGTTTGGAGGATCCGGAATTACCATTGTGGAAATATAAAGAGACTGGGGCTGCTACATCATTGTCACTTCCATTTTACCAGGTCATTGCTGCGAATTCCGTTGGCCGGAAAAGGATTTTTTTCATCAAAAGGGTACAAAGCCTTTTGATCTTCAATGACGATCATATCCTCCTTTACCGTACCGTCCGGGTTCATTGCTTTAGAAAGGTCCAGTCCCAGGTATTTAGCCAGAAATGGATAAACGGCGGCTCTTTTATTGATGTCATATCCATGTTTATCGTTTGGCAGATGGACATTCTGTACCAAATCTGCCTTTCCGTAAAACTGATAAATATATTTCAGATAGGGAAGTTCAACTTCGGGATTATTCTTAGTCCAGTCGTCTCCATCCGAAACCAGAAGCATAGGCCGGGGTGCGGCACAAGCTGCAATCTCAACATTATTTGTCTGATAATCAATGTCCTTATGTATAGGCATTCCACTTTCACATACACATCCGCCAAAGAAAAATGCCGAAACCATGACTACCGGAACGGAAACTTTGACCCTTTGGTCGATGGCAGTAAGCACAAAAGTCTGGGTTCCTCCGCCTGAGGCTCCGGTACAGGCAATCTTATCCGGATCGGCGCCCATTTCCAGAATAAAATCCAGGCAACGGATGCTGTTCCATGTCTGCAATTTCAAAGCTTCCGGGTGATTATGTTTCCAGCCAAGTTCACCCATTTGTCCGTAGCCAACCATGTCGTAACCAAAAACCATGGCTCCCATGCGGGCCAATGCAGCAAAGCGCTTTTGTGCATCCGGTCTGTATCTGCCAACGTCACCCGGTTTTGACCAGTGACCGTGGGGACTAATAATTCCGGGTAATTTTCCTTTTGCATTGGTTGGAGTATAAAGACTTCCCGTTACAAAAACTCCAGGCAGGCTTTCAAATGCGACATTTTGCACCTGATAACCATCGTAAACACGTTTGGCTCCGATTCTCGCATTTAACGGACATTTTTTGGGGTATATTTCGAGACCTAATCCTTTTAGAATATGTTTTTTTATCAACTGTGCCCTTTTGTCCCACTCCTGTTTATTGGAATATAGTTTCTTTTGACTTACCAGGAAAGCTTTACCCTGATCCTCTGTCCAATAAGCCCCGACGCAGAGCATATTTGAGGTCGAAGTTTCTTTCTCTTTTAACCCTTGTGAATGTGCCGCAAGGGCAAAAAACAATACCATCGATGTAAGATAAAACTTAAGATTTTGAGGCATGGTGAATCTGTTTTATTTGTATGCCTCTAAAATAGCAAAAATATCAAAATCAAAAAACGCACATTTAGCCATGGCAGAATCCTGGTAAGGAATTAGGCAACAAATATCACTAATGAGTGCGATCATAAGACAGACAAGATCATCCAGGTTAAAAAACGGACGTTTGAATTTTTTGAAATATATGTTGCAGACTTAGCGAGAGGAGTCTATCTTTATTCCGGTAAATTCAAAAACCATTAAACGAACCGAAATATATTTAACAAATGATGTATTGGGAGAGGACATCGCAATTACCGAAGATTTCATCTTGTCAGGAGATACTGTTGGTCTATGGGACTTTCAATCCGGAGGATCTGGAATCAATGTCACGGATACTGACTCCGGAAGAATTGAATTTTGCTGGCAAACTTAAGCATCAGGACCAGAGAAATACCTGGATTTCGTGCCATGTGACGCTCAGATCAATGCTGGGAGAATTTCTGGAAATGGATCCCCAAAATATTATATTCCAAAAAAACAGATTTGGAAGATCTTATCTACAGGATTCAAATCTGTTTTTCAATATCAGTCATACAAACAGTTCTTTCCTAATGGGTTACAATAAAGGAGGAAAAATAGGCGTTGATCTTGAGAATTTGTCCGGAGATGAGGATATACCTTCCCTGATTGATTACGCGTTTTCTGGTGCAGAAACTGAATATTGCCGGAATGCTGTTGAACTATCCGTACGATTCCTTGAATTATGGACCTTGAAAGAGGCATTTCTGAAATACAGCGGCATTGGCCTGACTGATTTTCTGAAACCTATTAATGTATATGGGTCAGAACTCAACGAACTTATATACAATAAACTGAATTACAGCACATTTATTTGTCCGGGCAATGAAACAGGCAGTGTTGTTTATTCTAATAATCCATCCTTATCCTGTATTTGGTTATGTTAAATTGTCGAATTTACATTTACTCGGGAAGCAGTAACCCATAAAAAGGAATAATTGTTAAATTCACTAAACAAACTTATCGTCGGTTTAACTATTTTTATGCAGTATATTAATTTTCTTATTTGATATTTTATCAAAATATTATAATCTAATTTCTAACCCTTTAAAGAATGAAACTCGTAATCGTAGGCAGTGGCTATGTTGGTCTGGTAACAGGCACCTGTTTTGCAGAAGTTGGCATCGAGGTAACATGTGTCGATATCGACAGTAAAAAAATTGATAATCTAAATCAGGGTATCATTCCAATTTATGAACCCGGTCTGGAAGATATGGTTCTTCGAAACATGAAGAAAAACAGGCTGAGCTTTACTACCTCCATTGCAGAGGCGCTGAAAGATTGCGAGGTGCTTTTTATTGCTGTCGGCACGCCACCGGATAAAGACGGAAGTGCAGACCTTCAATATGTTTTAAGTGTCGCAAGGGATTGTGGTAAAAACATGAAGGATTATCTTCTGATTGTCACCAAGAGCACAGTACCTGTAGGAACGGCTAAAAAAGTTAAAAATGCCGTTCAGGAGGAGCTCAACTGGAGAAGTGCTGTCCTACCATTCGATGTTGCATCTAACCCTGAATTTCTAAAAGAGGGAGCTGCCATTGATGATTTTCTAAAACCCGACCGAATTGTGGTTGGTGTGGATTCACCCAGAGCCGAGGAGTTGATAAAGAGTCTATACAAGCCATTTACCCTGAACGGCCATCCCATCATTTTCACGGATATTACTTCGGCCGAGATGACCAAATATGCTGCCAATGCCATGCTTGCCACGAAAATCAGCTTCATGAATGACATTGCTAATTTGTGCGAAATTGTCGGAGCAGACATCAATATGGTTCGAAAAGGGATTGGATCTGATTCCAGAATCGGTAATAAATTCATCTATCCTGGTATAGGATACGGTGGATCATGCTTCCCGAAAGATGTGAAAGCTTTGATTCATACGGGTGAGGATTTCAATTACGAACTCCGGGTTTTAAAAGCAGTTGAAGCTGTTAACCAGGACCAAAAATCTGTTCTTTTCCAGAAAGTATACAACTATTTCAAGGGAGATCTGAAAGACAAAAACATTGCGGTGTGGGGGTTGTCATTTAAACCACAAACAGATGATATGCGAGAAGCGCCTTCCGTGGTAATTATTAATAAACTGCTTGCTGCTGGTGCAAATGTTAAGGCATATGATCCGATTGCCATGAAGGAGGCAACACACCAATTGGGAGATTCCATCACTTATGCAGAAGATCAATACGATGCCCTGATTGATGCTGACTGTTTGCTGCTCATCACGGAGTGGTCGGAATTCAAATTTCCTAACTTCAAGATTGTTAAGAAATTATTGAGTCGTCCAGTTATTTTTGATGGAAGAAACATCTATGAACTGTCTGAAATGAAACGCCAGGGCTTTGAATATTTCTGCATTGGAATTGATACTACTGTTGTGTAAAGTTTTGAGCGTCCAGCGTCATGCGTCCAGTGCCATTAGGCACTTAATTTTGTAAGATCGAAGATATGATCAGGAAAAAAATTTTAGTCACAGGAGGAGCCGGATTTGTCGGTTCTCATTTGTGTGAGCGATTGCTCAACGAGGAAAATGATGTGGTGTGCCTCGACAATTATTTCACAGGTCAAAAGCAAAATATCGTTCATCTGCTTCAGAACCCGTATTTTGAGTTGGTCAGGCATGATGTCACCAACCCGTTTTACATAGAAGCGGATGAAATCTATAACCTGGCTTGTCCGGCCTCACCCATTCATTATCAGTACAATGCTATCAAGACAATAAAGACCTCTGTCATGGGAGCGATTAATATGCTCGGACTTGCCAAGCGTATTAAAGCCAAAATACTGCAGGCCTCGACGAGCGAAGTGTATGGCGATCCGCAAGTTCACCCTCAAACGGAAAGTTACTGGGGACATGTGAATCCTATCGGGGAACGTTCGTGCTATGATGAAGGTAAACGAGCGGCTGAAACTTTGTTTGTTAATTATCACAAGCAGAACAATGTCAGGATCAAGATCATCAGAATCTTCAATACCTATGGTCCGAGGATGCACCCGAATGATGGAAGGGTGGTTTCTAATTTTATCGTTCAGGCCCTGCAAGGAAAAGATATTACCATTTATGGCGACGGACAGCAGACAAGAAGCTTTCAGTATGTCGACGATCTTGTTGAAGGGATGATCAGGATGATGGCCTCCCGGGAAAGCTTTACCGGACCGGTTAACATTGGAAACCCTAACGAATTCACTATTATGCAGTTAGCAGAACTTGTCATCCAACTTACCAACTCGAAATCCAAAATTATTCGTTTGCCGTTACCCGCTGACGATCCGATGCAAAGACAACCCAATATTGATCTTGCCAGAAAAGAACTTGATTGGGCACCAAAAATTCAATTAAAAGAAGGTCTTTTAAAAACAATTGATTATTTTGCATCAACCTTATAGTGAACCGTATGGCAACAATTGACTGGGAACAATTCAACGAAAATTTTCAATATTACGATCAGGAAATAATTCGGGAAATTATTGGGGATTTTTTTGCAGAGACTGACGAAAGATTGACTAATCTCAAAAAAATATCGACGAAAAAGACTACATCAATCTGTCATTCAACGCGCATAGTCTAAAAAGTTCAGCATAGAGTAAATTGAAAATAGAGGTAAAATATGGTGGATGGCTGCTTCTGGCGGTAGTAACAATACTGCTGTTCTGGTGGTTATTCAGGGATCCTACCAACAAGTTTACGGAAAGTTTACCAGGACTTGACAATCGGGGTACCGATTCGTTATTGCTCAATGAGAAGGTGAATATTGGCGAAAAATTTCAACTTTTCGGTAGTTCTTCCTCCAGTTCAAAATCATCCTGGACCAATTTCAGAGGGGCAAATTACGATAATATTTGTGCTGGCTCTGTCCCATTAAAGAACAGCTGGACGGGCAATCAGCCGGAGATTCGCTGGTCTGTCGAATTGGGTGAAGGACATGCCGGACCTTCGATCTTCGATGGAAAAGTCTATCTGATGGATTACGACGAAAAAAAGAGAGAAGATGCACTCAGGTGTTTCGCCTTAAATGACGGGAAAGAGCTTTGGCGCCGTTCCTATGGTGTGACGTTGAAAAGAAATCACGGAATGTCGCGGACGGTTCCGGCAGTCACCAATGAATATGTGGTAACCGTTGGTCCAAGATGTCATGTCATGTGCGTGAAGCGTGAATCCGGAGATTTACTCTGGGGACTCGATATGGTCAAACAATACAAGACCGAAGTTCCGCTTTGGTTCACAGGGCAATGCCCGATGATCGACCGTAACAGGGTCATTCTTGCTCCGGGCGGAAGTATTATCATGACTGCCATTGATTGCGCAACCGGTAAAGTAGTGTGGGAGACACCCAATACCGGTAACCTCAAGATGTCACATTCTTCTATTATGCCCTGGACGCTGAACGGCAAAAAAATGTATGTTTACAGTGCAGTTGGAGGAGTTATAGGAATCTCGGCAGAGGGTCCTGATGAGGGAAAAATCCTCTGGCAATCGACGGCATGGAATCATGCTGTCGTCGCTCCTGCACCGGTATGCTTTCCCGACGGAAAAGTATTTTTAGCTGCTGGTTATGGAGCCGGGAGTATGATGATGCAGGTAGTTCCTTCACCGGAAGGTTATACCGTCAAAGTGCTGAAAGAATTTGGTCCAAAAAACGGCATGGCCAGCGAGCAACAGACACCTGTTATTTGGAACGGACTGATGTACGGCATTCAGCCCAAAGATGCGGGGCCTTTGCGCAATCAGCTGATCTGTGTGAGTCCTGAAGATGTGACCAAAGTAATCTGGTCGTCAGGGAAAGAAGGTCGGTTTGGTTTAGGACCGTATCTGATTGCAGACAAGAAAATGTTTGTTTTGAGTGATGATGGAACATTGACCATGCTCCGACCGGATGCCAATAAATATATTCAACTGGCCCAAAAGAAACTTTTCGACGGCAGCGATGCATGGGCACCCATGGCAATAGCCGATGGATTTTTGTTACTGCGTGATTCAAAGGCCATGTATTGTGTTAACTTAAACTAAATAAAAAATGAGCAGAAAGCAGGTAAATATTATCTTGATTATTTTAGCACTTGCCATCATTTTTGTCATTGGCAAGGATTTTATCGGAAATAAGGCCGGGAAAAACATTCCTAATCCTTTTAACTACGATATGGATCAGTTCAGAAAAGTTGATTCCACCGCCATATTGTATAAGGAAACTATCACCTTTCCGGTTCTGGCTTTTACCCCCAGGGGGATTGCCGTATCCGGGAAAGTCATCTATGTTGTGACTGAAAAAGATCTGCTGAAATTCGATTATACGGGAAAACAGTTACTCGACACCGTACTGCCTGACACGGCCAATTGCATCACCACAAGTAAAGATGGAAATATCTGGATTGGATTTTTACATTCGGCGGGCGAATTTGACGGTAATGGTAAACTGCTGACACAATGGCCAAGTTTCGGAGACCGTTCGCTCATCACTTCCCTAGCGGTAAACGGAAGTAATGTATTTGTGGCAGATGCCGGAAACAGAATTGTATACCATTGCAATACCAAAGGAGAAATTCTATCAAGAATCGGTGAGAAGAGTGTTGAAAAAGGTGTTCCGGGTTATGTTATTCCCAGTCCCTACTTTGATGTGGCTCTGGATGATAATGGTTTCTTGTGGGCAGCTAACACAGGTCAACACAGCCTCGAAAACTACAACAAGGACGGATCTCTGCGTACTTCATGGGGAAAGGCTTCCACTAAAATTGATGGTTTCTACGGATGCTGTAATCCGGCACAATTTACCATTTTACCTGATAATTCATTTATAACCAGCGAGAAAGGCATTCCAAGGATAAAACTTTATGATCAACACGGAGTCCTGCAGGGAATCGTGGCCTCTCCCAAAATGTTTGAAAACGGGTGGTATGCGCCGGACGTTACAGTAGATGATGAAGAACGAGTTGTGGCACTCGATTTTGACAGATTACAGGTAAGAATTTTCGAAAGGAATAAAGATGGAAACAAATAGAAGAGCATTCTTCAGAAAAGTCGGACAATTGACCTGCCTCTCTGTTCTTATTGGCGGAACAGGAATATTGCTCACCAATAATCAAGTGCGATTGAATGGTTGCGGTGACAATCAATTTTGCGAAAGCTGCCGGAAAATAGATCATTGTAAACTGGACCCAGCCGTCCGGCAACGGAACAATAACGAAATCAAACAAAGTTCAAATCATCCAAAATAATGAAGGATCCTACTGAACCTATCCCTATCCCCAGGCGTCGCTTTTTAAGAAACGGGATGCAGCTCACACTTGCCGGAACACTGGTTGGGATTGCCGGTTTTTCGGTACTGAAATCGAAAGCGAACGGAATGGTCTGGCAGATTGATCCTTTCAAATGCGTCCAGTGCGGCCGTTGCGCCACGGAATGCGTGATGATGCCATCGGCTGTAAAATGCGTTCATGCCTATAACCTTTGCGGATATTGCGATCTTTGCGGTGGTTATCTGAAACCTGATCCAAATGCCAGAAGTACTGCCGCCGAAAACCAGCTCTGCCCTACCGCCGCTATCCAACGTAAGTATATCGAGGATCCCTTCTATGAATATGTGATCGATGAAAAATTATGCATCGGCTGTGCCAAATGTGTCGCCGGCTGCACTTCTTTTGGTAATGGATCCCTGCATTTGCAGGTCAGGCACGATCGTTGTAAAAATTGTAATCAGTGCGCAATCGCCAGACTTTGTCCGGCAGAGGCCTTCACCCGCGTCCCGGTTGACAAGCCCTATCTGATTAAAGGAGGTTGGAAAAAAGAAATTAAAAAAGGATGAAAAACAGGTTGCTGAAATATTTGTTATTTTTTGCACTGCTGATTTTCAGTGCATCCTCTCTTTTGGCTATTGAAGCACAACAACGGTTTCCAAAACCTGAATTTGCCACAGGATATACCCAGCCAAATACCACTACCCCATTAGCAAGATTTCAACTGCTCGAATATTTGGATGTTATCATTTTATTGGCGGTTCTCCTGGTCTCCACCTGGTTTATTTTATACAAACGTTCCAGGCAAGGCGTCTTCTGGATTTCCGTATTTTCCCTCCTTTATTTCGGCCTCTACCGGGAAGGCTGTATCTGCGCCATTGGTTCTATCCAGAATGTGATCCTGGCATTTGTCGATCCGACCTATGCCATCCCCGCAACAGCCCTGATATTCTTTCTGTTACCCTTGATTTTTGCCTTGTTCTTTGGGAGGATATTTTGTGCCGGAGCCTGTCCCTTGGGCGCCATACAGGATTTCGTGATCTTTCAGCCGATCGAACTTCCCAAATGGATACAGCAAATTCTTGGATTGATTCCTTTCTTGTACCTGGGACTGGCAGCACTTTTTGTCGCTACAAAATCCGATTTTCTTATCTGCCGTTACGACCCGTTTGTTGGGTTTTTCAGGTTT
>Ga0209125_1000923_pt1 | contig 31990 bp, 41 predicted proteins | sample BarGraIncub1131A_FD_184503 | JGI IMG/M metagenome (GOLD analysis project Ga0209125, IMG submission 184503) | Arctic peat soil microbial communities from Barrow, Alaska - Barrow Graham LP Incubations 11-31A (SPAdes) (version 2) | ecosystem: Environmental > Terrestrial > Soil > Wetlands > Peat... | reverse complement strand
GACGGTCAAGCTGATCGCCCCGATCGCCATGGAAGAGGGTCTGCGTTTCGCCATCCGCGAAGGTGGCCGGACCGTCGGCGCTGGCGTCGTCGCGAAAATCATCGAGTAAAGGTTACAAAGACGCGAGGCGTTCCGGTAACGGGGCGCCTTTCAGTCTCTGCCGCAGGGGTATAGCTCAACTGGCAGAGCGTCGGTCTCCAAAACCGAAGGTTGGGGGTTCGATTCCCTCTGCCCCTGCCATCAATAACTAAAGCTGATAATATGGCCGATAAAATCAAGTTTGCGCTGGCGCTGCTACTGCTTGCTGCTGGTGTGGCTGGCTTTTACCTGCTTTCTGAGCAGGCAATGATCCTGCGGATACTCGCGGTGCTGGCCGGTATGGGCGTCGCCGCTGCTGTTGCCTGGCAAACCGAGCCCGGCCAGCGTTTCTTCAATTTTGCCAAGGACGCGAGCGCAGAGGCCAAGAAGGTCGTCTGGCCGTCGCGCAAGGAAACCTTGCAGACGACGGGGGCAGTGTTTGCCTTCGTTGTTGTCATGGCGCTGTTCCTTTGGTTGACGGACAAGAGCCTTGAGTGGGTTTTGTACGACCTGGTTCTTGGATGGAAGAAATCATGAGCATGCGTTGGTACGTGGTTCACGCCTATTCGGGCTTTGAGAAGAGTGTGCAGCGAGCACTCACCGAGCGTATTCAGCGGCAGGGTATGCAGGACGTCTTTGGGCGTGTCTTGGTGCCGGTGGAAGAAGTGGTCGAGTTGAAGTTGGGTCAGAAGAGTATCTCCGAGCGCAAGTTTTTCCCCGGCTATGTGCTGGTGGAAATGGAGATGAATGACGATTCCTGGCATCTCGTGAAGAGCACGCCGAAGGTCACTGGTTTTGTGGGCGGTACTGCTAACAAGCCGTCGCCGATTTCCGAAAAGGAAGTCGCGAAGATCATGCAGCAGATGCAAGAGGGCGTGGAAAAGCCGCGTCCCAAGGTCCTCTTCGAGCCGGGCGAGATCGTTCGCGTCAAGGATGGCCCATTCACCGATTTTCATGGTTCGGTCGAGCACGTCAATTACGAAAAGAACCGGCTGCGTGTCTCGGTCACTATTTTTGGTCGGGCGACACCGGTTGAGCTGGAATTTGCTCAAGTCGAGAAGGTTTGATTATCTGATCTGGTCGCAGCACGCAGGGTTGCTCCGCGTGCTGCAGTAGTTGCGGCTCTCGGGCCGCGTTTGTCGTTTGGGGAGCGCCAGAGCGGCGCGTTTGGACCCGTTTAAAGGAGTCGTACCGTGGCAAAGAAAATTGTCGGCTTTATTAAGCTGCAAGTGCCGGCGGGCAAGGCAAATCCCTCGCCCCCGATCGGTCCAGCGCTAGGTCAGCGCGGCCTGAACATCATGGAATTCTGCAAGGCGTTCAACGCACAGACCCAAGGTCTGGAACCGGGTCTGCCGATCCCTGTGGTGATTACTGCCTTCGCGGACAAGAGCTTCACCTTCATCATGAAGACGCCGCCGGCGACGATCCTGATCAAGAAGGCGGCTGGCGTTCAGAAGGGTAGCCCGAAGCCCCATACCGACAAGGTCGGCAAGCTGACCCGCGCCCAGTGTGAAGCCATTGCAACACAAAAAATGCCCGATCTGACCGCCGCCGACATGGATGCCGCGGTGCGTACGATCGCTGGCAGCGCCCGCTCAATGGGCATTACGGTGGAAGGGCTCTAACATGGCAACTCTGAGCAAACGCCAAAAGGCTCTGCAAGGCAAAGTCGATCGCAACAAGAGCTACGCCGTGGGCGAAGCACTAAAGCTGGCCAAGGAAGCGGCAACCGCCAAGTTTGACGAGTCGATTGACGTCGCCGTCAGCCTTGGTATTGATGCACGCAAGTCCGACCAGTTGGTTCGCGGTTCCGTGGTTCTGCCCGCCGGTACCGGCAAGACCGTTCGCGTGGCTGTTTTCGCCCAAGGTGAGAAGGCTGACGCGGCCCGCGCGGCGGGGGCGGATATCGTCGGTTTTGACGACCTTGCAGCCCAGATCAAGGAAGGCAATCTGAACTTCGACGTCGTTATCGCCACGCCGGACGCCATGCGCGTCGTCGGTCAGTTGGGCCAGATCCTCGGCCCGCGGGGCCTGATGCCGAACCCGAAGGTCGGGACCGTGACCATGGACGTTGCCACCGGTGTCAAGAACGCCAAGGCTGGCCAGGTTCAGTACCGGACCGACAAAGGCGGCATCGTGCATAGCACGATCGGTCGCGCCTCGTTCGATGCCGACAAGCTTGAGTTAAACCTCAAGGCACTGATCGAAGCGCTGACCAAAGCCAAGCCCGCTAATTCCAAGGGCCAGTATTTGAAGAAAGTCGCCGTGTCCAGCACGATGGGGCCTGGCGTGCGTGTGGATTCTTCCACGTTGTAATTAGTACGCGGCGTTGCCTGTTTCATGTAACGTCGCAACGAACTTTGGGCTGTCGGTGACGCTTGATCGCGTCGCCGGCAGATCGTCAAAGACCGCAGGTGCCCAAGGGTAGCGGCTTACCCGGAAGCTTAAGTGTGCAAGCGGCCTGCGTAGACGGTGCACCCCGAACAGGATTTGTCGGCGGCAGGCATTGCCTTCTGCCAGCTCCTGATCCAGGTCGCCGTAGGTGCGGCGCATCCAGCCGGGTGTGTCGTGTGTTGACTTGATAGGAGGAAGGACCCGTGGGTCTCAATCTTGATGAAAAGAAAGCCGTCGTGGCTGAGGTGTCGGCACAGGTAGCCAATGCTCAGACTATCGTCGTGGCTGAGTACTGCGGAATTGAGGTGGCTCACCTCACCAAGCTGCGTGCTCAGGCGCGCAAGTCTGGCGTTTATCTGCGTGTGCTGAAGAACACCCTGGTGCGTCGTGCGGTGGCGGACAGCGCTTTTGCTGGCCTCGCCGAGCAGATGAAGGGCCCGTTGATTTATAGCATCTCGGCGGATCCGGTCGCTGCTGCGAAAGTCCTCAGCGACTTCGCAAAAACCAATGACAAGCTCGTTCTGAAAGCTGGCAGCTATGCCGGCAAAGTGCTCGACAAAGCGGGTGTGCAGGCGCTCGCTTCGATTCCGGGCCGCGAAGAACTGCTTGGTCGCTTGCTCGGCATCATGCAGGCGCCGGTTACCGGTTTTGCCTGTGCCCTTGCTGCGCTGGCCAAGCAACGCGAAGAAGCGGTCGCCTGATCGCCCTTTTGCACGCTCACTGACAGCTTTTACAAGTATCCAGATTTAGGAGTTTATTGATTATGGCTATCACCAAAGAAGACATCCTCGAAGCCGTTGGCGCGATGACCGTTATGGATCTGAACGACCTGGTCAAGGCGTTCGAAGAAAAGTTTGGCGTTTCCGCTGCTTCCCTGGCTGTTGCTGGCCCGGCGGCCGCTGCCGCTGTTGTTGAAGAGCAGACCGAATTCACTGTCATGCTGCTTGGCTGTGGTGAGAAGAAGGTCGAAGTCATCAAGGTTGTGCGCGCAGCGACCGGTCTTGGCTTGAAAGAAGCCAAGGACGTTGTCGACGGCGCGCCGAAGGCCGTCAAGGAAGGCATCTCCAAGGCTGATGCGGATGCCCTCAAGAAGTTGCTTGAGGACGCAGGCGCCAAGGTCGAGGTCAAATAATCCCGGCTTTACCTGTTGGGCTGGCGGCTTTTTGCCGTCAGCCCTTTTGTGTTTTTCTGGAAACTGCTTGTAAGGCGATGTTTCCTTCTCGTTGTGTGGCACCTGTGCAGCGCGCAAACGCAAGAATAGATGGCGGCAATTCGGTGAGCAACTACTTGTGCTCCGGTCGACCCGTCGTTTTGCGTTTGTCCGTTGCGGACCGGTTCGGGTTTGACGACCCAGACCGGTGCGCACTTGAGGATTTTGCTTTCTGAGCTCGGAGCAACCATGAACTATTCCTACACCGAGAAAAAACGCATCCGCAAGAGCTTCGCCAAGCGCGCCAGCGTGCTCGACGTTCCGTTCCTGCTGGCCACGCAACTCGAGTCCTTTACCGCTTTCCTGCAGGCAGCCGTTCCGCCGTCAAAGCGCAAGGGGCAGGGCCTGCAGGCCGCGTTCTCCTCGATCTTCCCGATCGTCAGCCACAGCGGCAATGCACGGCTGGAGTTCGTTAGCTATGCCCTTGCAGAACCCGCCTTCGACGTCAAGGAATGCCAGCAGCGTGGCCTGACCTTTGCGTCGGCGCTGCGTTCCAAGGTTCGTCTGATCATTCTCGATCGCGAAACGCCGGATACCATTAAGGAAGTCAAGGAGCAGGAAGTGTACATGGGCGAAATACCGCTCATGACGACGACCGGCTCTTTTGTCATCAACGGTACCGAGCGCGTTATCGTTTCGCAGTTGCACCGTTCCCCCGGCGTTTTCTTCGAACACGATCGGGGTAAGACACACAGTTCGGGCAAGCTGCTCTTCTCGGCGCGCGTGATCCCTTACCGCGGCTCGTGGCTGGACTTCGAGTTTGACCCGAAAGACACGCTGTTCTTCCGCGTCGACCGTCGGCGCAAGATGCCGGTGACGACGCTGCTCAAGGCCATTGGTTTGACGCCAGAGCAGATCTTGCGCGAGTTCTTCGATTTCGATACCTTCCATATATCGAAAAAAGGCCTCGAGTTCGAACTCGTGCCCGAGCGTCTGCGCGGCGAGGTAGCTCGTTTCGACTTCAACGACAACACCGGCAAGGTGATCGTCGCCAAAGACAAGCGGATTACCGCCAAGCATATCCGCGAACTCGATTCTGCTGGCATCAAACAGGTCGCCGTACCGGAGGACTTCCTGGTCGGACGGATGGTCGCGCAGAACGTCATTGACAAAGAAAGCGGCGAAATTCTCGCCAACGCCAATGACGAGATCACCGAAGTCCTGCTGGCCAAGTTGATTGAAGCTGGTGTTGAGGCTCTGCAGACCCTCTACATCAATGATCTGGACCGTGGTGGTTTCATCTCGCAAACCCTGCGTGCCGACGACACCGTCTCGAAGCAGGCGGCGCGGGTTGCCATTTACCGCATGATGCGTCCGGGTGAGCCGCCGACGGAAGAGGCGGTCGAAATTCTGTTCAACGGCCTGTTCTATTCCGACGATCGCTATGACCTCTCGGCCGTTGGCCGGATGAAATTCAATCGCCGTGTCATTCGCAAGGATGTCGTTGAGTACAAGGTGATGGTCAAGCACGTGCCGTCCAAGCACGAAGCCATTGTCAAGGCGATCAACGAGACCGCTGGTGGTTCCGCTGGCGCCGTCGAACAACTGCTTTCCGAACTCTCCTACGGTTGGCGCGCGGTCGCTGAAAACCTGAACGAAACGGAAGCAACGGCGCTGGCCGGCCAACTGAAGAGCCTTAATGCCCAGTGCGAAGTGCGTACGCAGCTGACGCTGAGTCCGCGCGACATCGTCGAAGTGATCAAGATCCTCGTCGAATTGCGCAACGGGCGCGGTGAGATCGACGATATCGACCACCTCGGCAACCGCCGTGTGCGTTCCGTTGGCGAACTGGCCGAGAACCAGTTCCGCGCTGGCCTTGTGCGCGTCGAGCGCGCCGTCAAGGAACGCTTGTCGCAGGCTGAGTCCGACAACCTGATGCCGCACGATCTGATCAACGCCAAGCCGATCAGCGCTGCGATCAAGGAGTTTTTTGGTTCCAGCCAGCTATCGCAGTTCATGGACCAAACCAATCCGCTGTCCGAGATTACGCACAAGCGTCGTGTTTCGGCCCTTGGGCCGGGCGGTTTGACTCGTGAGCGCGCCGGCTTCGAGGTGCGCGACGTGCATCCGACACACTATGGCCGCGTTTGCCCGATCGAAACGCCGGAAGGTCCGAACATCGGTCTGATCAACTCCTTGGCGCTCTACGCTCGGACCAATGAATACGGTTTTCTCGAAACGCCGTATCGCAAAGTGGTTGATAGCAAGGTTACCGACCAGATCGAATATCTGTCGGCGATTGAAGAGGGTGGTTACATTATCGGTCAGGCCAACTCGGAACTCGACGAGAATGGCACGCTGAGCGATGACCTCGTGACTTGCCGCGAAAAGGGCGAGACGATCCTTGCCGAACCGTCGCGTGTTCAGTACATGGACGTGGCGCCAGGCCAGATTGTCTCCGTCGCCGCTTCGTTGATCCCCTTCCTTGAGCACGATGATGCCAATCGCGCGCTGATGGGGGCCAATATGCAGCGCCAGGCGGTGCCTTGTTTGCGTCCGGAGAAGCCGGTTGTTGGGACAGGTATCGAACGGACCGTAGCGGTCGACTCGGGGACCGCCGTTCAGGCCCTGCGCGGCGGTGCGGTCGACTACGTCGATGCGTCGCGAGTCGTGGTGCGGGTCAACGACGATGAAACCGTTCCGGGTGAAGTCGGCGTCGATATCTACAATCTGGTGAAGTACACCCGTTCCAACCAGAACACCAACATCAACCAGCGTCCGCTGGTTCGCGTTGGCGACCACATCGCCAAGGGTGACGTGGTCGCTGACGGCGCGTCAACCGACAAGGGCGAATTGGCCCTCGGCCAGAACATGCTGGTCGCCTTCATGACGTGGAACGGCTACAACTTCGAAGATTCGATTCTCATCTCCGAACGCGTGGTTGCGGAAGACCGCTTCACCTCGATCCACATCGAGGAACTGACGGTCGTTGCGCGCGACACCAAGCTCGGGCCAGAAGAAATTACCCGCGACATTGCTTCGTTGGGTGAGTCGCAGCTGTCGCGCCTCGACGAGTCGGGGATCGTCTATATCGGCGCCGAAGTCGAAGCCGGAGACGTGTTGGTCGGAAAAGTGACGCCAAAGGGCGAAACCCAGCTGACGCCGGAAGAGAAGTTGCTGCGCGCGATTTTCGGCGAGAAGGCTTCCGATGTGAAGGACACCTCGCTTCGCGTGCAGTCCGGCATCGCCGGTACGGTGATCGACGTCCAAGTGTTTACCCGTGAAGGCATCGAACGCGACAAGCGTGCCCAGTCGATCATCGATGACCATCTGCGCGGCTACAAACTGGACCTCGCCGACCAGATGCGGATTGTTGAACGCGACGCCTTTGCGCGTGTCGAACGTTTGATTACGGGCAAGACGGCGAATGGCGGGCCGAAAAAACTGGTCAAAGGCGCTTCGATTACGAAGGAGTACATCGACGGCATTGATCCGCACCACTGGTTCGATATTCGCATGGCGGACGAAGATGTGGCGCAACAGCTCGAATCGCTCCGCGAAGGTCTGGAGCAGACGCGTAAGGACTTCGATATCGCTTTTGAAGAGAAACGCAAGAAGCTTACCCAGGGCGACGAATTGCCGCCTGGCGTGCAGAAGATGGTCAAGGTCTATGTTGCGGTCAAACGCCGCCTGCAGTCCGGTGACAAAATGGCCGGTCGTCACGGTAACAAGGGTGTGGTATCGCGCATCGTTCCGGTTGAAGACATGCCCTACATGGCTGATGGTCGTGCGGTCGATATTGTGCTCAATCCGCTCGGCGTCCCGTCGCGGATGAACGTCGGTCAGGTGCTCGAGGTTCATCTCGGTCTTGCTGCCAAAGGACTGGGCGTCAAGATCGGCAACATGTTGCGCCGCCAGGCCAACGTCAAGGAAATGCGCAGTTTCCTCGATCAGGTCTACAACAGCAACGGCAAGCCAGAGGATCTTGATCAGCTAAACGACAAGGAAATCATGGAAATGGCCGGCAATCTCGAGAACGGCGTGCCGTTCGCGACGCCGGTGTTCGACGGTGCCAAGGAAGAGGAGATCAAGGCCATGCTGGCGCTTGCCGACATGCCAGAGTCGGGTCAGATGACCTTATTCGACGGCCGCACCGGCGAACAATTCGAGCGTCAGGTGACGGTGGGCTATATGCACATGCTGAAGCTGCATCACTTGGTTGATGACAAGATGCACGCCCGTTCGACAGGCCCATACTCGCTTGTTACCCAGCAGCCTTTGGGTGGCAAGGCGCAGTTCGGTGGTCAGCGTTTCGGCGAAATGGAAGTGTGGGCGCTGGAAGCCTACGGTGCTGCCTATGTGCTGCAGGAAATGCTGACGGTCAAGTCGGACGATGTGAATGGGCGGACCAAGGTGTACGAAAACATCGTCAAGGGCGACCACAAGATCGACGCCGGCATGCCGGAGTCCTTCAACGTGCTGGTCAAGGAAATTCGTTCGCTGGCGATCGACATCGATCTCGAGCGCTTCTGAAAAGTTATCTAGAGCGAATTTTTAAGGCTGTTGAGCGACGGCAGCCGCGGCGTTAGCCGCGGCATTGAGAATTTTTATTCTCACCCCGAACGGAGTGAAAGATGAAAGCACTGCTGGATTTGTTCAAACAGGTAACACAGGAACAGGAATTTGACGCGATCACCATCGGTCTCGCGTCACCGGACAAAATCCGTTCCTGGTCTTACGGCGAAGTGAAAAAGCCGGAAACGATCAACTACCGCACGTTCAAGCCGGAGCGCGACGGTTTGTTTTGTGCCAAGATCTTCGGCCCGATCAAGGACTATGAGTGCCTGTGCGGCAAGTACAAGCGGCTAAAACACCGCGGCGTGATTTGCGAAAAATGCGGCGTTGAAGTGACCCTCGCCAAAGTGCGCCGTGAGCGCATGGCGCATATCGAACTGGCCAGTCCGGTCGCCCACATCTGGTTCCTGAAGAGCCTGCCAAGCCGTCTTGGCATGGTCCTTGATATGACACTGCGCGACATCGAACGCGTGCTCTATTTTGAGGCCTTTGTCGTTTGCGATCCAGGCATGACGCCGCTCAATCGCGCGCAATTGTTGACCGAGGACGACTACCTCGCCAAAGTTGAAGAGTACGGCGACGACTTCTACGCGGCCATGGGCGCTGAAGGCATCCGCGAGTTGCTGCGCTCGATCGATCTGCCCAGTGAAGTCGAACGCTTGCGTGGCGAGCTTGAAACCACCAGTTCGGAGACCAAGAGCAAGAAGCTGTCGAAGCGTCTGAAGATCCTCGAAGGTTTTCAGCATTCCGGTATCAAGCCGGATTGGATGGTGCTCGAAGTCTTGCCGGTGCTGCCGCCGGACCTGCGGCCGCTGGTGCCCCTCGACGGCGGCCGTTTCGCGACGTCAGATCTGAACGATCTGTATCGACGCGTCATCAACCGTAATAACCGCCTAAAGCGCCTGCTCGAACTGAAGGCGCCGGAAATCATCGTGCGCAACGAAAAGCGCATGCTGCAGGAAGCGGTCGACTCGTTGCTCGACAATGGCCGCCGTGGCAAGGCCATGACCGGGGCCAACAAGCGCCCGTTGAAGTCGCTCGCCGACATGATCAAGGGCAAGGGCGGGCGTTTCCGCCAGAACCTGCTCGGCAAGCGCGTGGACTACTCCGGTCGTTCGGTCATTGTGGTCGGTCCGCAGCTCAAGTTGCACCAGTGTGGCCTACCGAAACTCATGGCGCTTGAACTGTTCAAGCCTTTCATCTTCAATCGCCTGGAGATCATGGGGCTGGCGACGACCATCAAGCAGGCCAAGAAGATGGTTGAAACGCAAGAGCCTGTCGTGTGGGACATCTTGGAAGAGGTGATCCGCGAGCATCCGATCATGCTCAATCGTGCGCCAACGCTGCACCGCCTCGGTATTCAGGCGTTTGAACCGACCCTGATCGAAGGCAAGGCGATCCAGTTGCACCCACTCGTCTGCGCGGCGTTCAACGCCGACTTCGACGGTGACCAGATGGCCGTTCACGTGCCATTGTCGCTCGAAGCGCAGATGGAAGCGCGCACGCTGATGCTGGCCTCCAACAATGTGCTCTCGCCGGCCAATGGCGAACCGATCATCGTTCCTTCGCAGGATATCGTTCTCGGCCTTTACTATGCGACCCGCGAACGGACCAACGCCAAGGGCGAAGGCATGTCCTTCCCCGATCTGGCTGAGATTACCCGCGCGATGCACGCCGGTGAACTCGACATTCACGCCCGTATTTCGGCGCGAATTTGCGAGTACGAGAGGGACGGCGAGAATGGCTGGAAAGAAAAGATTACTCGCTACAATACAACCGCCGGTCGTGCCCTGCTTTCTGAGATTCTTCCGAAGGGACTCCCGTTCAGCGTGCTCGATAGGCCGCTGAAGAAGAAGGAAATTTCGCGACTGATTAACACGGCCTTCCGCCTTTGCGGACTGAAGGAAACCGTTGTTTTTGCCGACCAGTTGATGCAGAACGGCTATCGGCTGGCGACCCGTGCCGGGATCTCGATTTGTTCCGATGACATGCTCGTCCCTCCTCAGAAGCGCGCGATCATCGCGGCTGCGGACGAGGAAGTGAAGGAAATCGAGAGCCAGTACACCAACGGTCTAGTGACCTTCGGCGAGCGCTACAACAAAGTTGTGGATATCTGGGGCCGCACCGGTGATCAGGTGGCCAAGGTCATGATGGAACAACTCGGCCATGAGGAAGTGGTCGATCGCCACGGCAAGACCGTCAAACAGGAGTCGTTCAACTCCATCTACATGATGGCCGACTCCGGCGCTCGCGGTTCGGCGGCCCAGATTCGCCAGTTGGCTGGTATGCGCGGCCTGATGGCTAAGCCGGACGGTTCGATTATCGAAACGCCGATCACCACCAACTTCCGCGAAGGTCTGAACGTTCTCCAGTACTTCATCTCGACGCACGGTGCACGTAAAGGTCTGGCTGATACCGCGTTGAAGACAGCGAATTCGGGCTACCTGACGCGCCGCTTGGTGGACGTGACGCAGGATCTGGTGGTCATCGAGAACGATTGTGGCACCGAAAACGGCGTCACGATGAAGGCGTTGATTGAAGGTGGCGAAGTCATTGAAGCGCTCCGTGAGCGCATCCTCGGCCGTGTCGCTATCTCTGATGTTGTCAATCCGGAGACCCAAGAGACGGTGATTGAAGGCGGCACCCTGATTGACGAAGATCTCTGTGATCTGATCGACCAATTGGGGATTGACGAAGTTAAGGTACGCACGCCGCTGACTTGTGACACGCGCTACGGTCTGTGTGCCAAGTGCTACGGTCGCGATTTGGGCCGCGGTTCGCAAGTCAATGTCGGCGAGGCGGTTGGCGTGATTGCCGCCCAGTCGATTGGTGAGCCGGGTACCCAGCTCACCATGCGTACCTTCCACGTCGGCGGCGCGGCATCGCGTGCAGCGGTCGCCAGTCAGGTCAATACGAAGAGCGCTGGTGTGGTGCGCTTCACGTCGAGCATGCGCTATGTCACCAGCGCCAAGGGCGAGAAGATCGTGATTACGCGTTCCGGCGAAGTACTGATTACCGACGACAATGGTCGCGAGCGTGAAAAACACAAGGTGCCCTACGGCGCCACCCTGCAAGTCGCCGATGGGCAGCAGGCCAAGGCCGGTACGACGCTGGCAACTTGGGATCCGCACACCCGTCCGATCATCGCCGAATACTCAGGACTGGTGAAATTCGAGAACGTGGAAGAAGGCGTTACCGTTGCGAAACAGGTCGACGAAGTCACTGGGCTATCGACGCTGGTCGTTATTGATCCGAAGCGTGGTGGCAAGGCTCAGACCAAGGGCTTGCGTCCTCAAGTCCGGCTGTTTGACGCCAATGGCGAAGAAGTGAAGATGCATGGCAGCGACCACGCGGTCACCATTACCTTCCAGGTTGGCGCCATCATCACCGTGCTCGACGGCCAGCAGATTTCGGTTGGCGATGTCCTTGCCCGCCTTCCGCAAGAATCGGCCAAGACGCGCGACATTACCGGCGGTTTGCCGCGTGTTGCTGAACTGTTCGAGGCGCGTACGCCGAAGGATGCGGGCATGCTGGCCGAATTCACTGGCACCATGTCGTTCGGCAAGGATACCAAGGGCAAGCAGCGTCTGGTCATTACCGACCTTGAGGGCGTCGTCCACGAGTACCTGATTCCGAAAGACAAGCATGTGCTGGTGCACGATGGCCAGGTGGTTAACAAAGGGGAATCGATTGTCGATGGTGCCCCAGATCCGCACGACATCCTGCGTTTGCAGGGCGTCGAGGCGCTGGCCGTCTACATCACCGACGAAGTGCAGGATGTGTACCGTCTGCAGGGCGTGAAGATCAACGACAAACACATCGAAGTGATCGTTCGTCAGATGTTGCGCCGCGTCAATGTCCTGGATACCGGCGACACCAAGTTCATCAAGGGTGAGCAGGTGGAGCGTGCTCACCTGCTCGACGAGAATGATCGCATGATCGCCGAGGGCAAACTGCCCGCAACCTATGAATTCGTGCTACTCGGTATTACCAAGGCGTCCTTGTCTACTGACTCGTTCATCTCAGCGGCCTCATTCCAGGAAACGACGCGTGTTCTGACCGAAGCCGCCATCATGGGTAAGCGCGACGAGCTTCGTGGTCTGAAAGAGAACGTCATTGTTGGTCGGTTGATTCCGGCCGGCACGGGGCTTGCCTACCACACGACGCGGAAGCGGCAGGCGCTTGGGGAAGATATCGCAGTGACCCCGGGGATTATCGGCGACGATGCAGCACCGGTCGAAGAGAATGCCCAGGACAGCCAGGTCGGTTGACTTGGTGTTGGATAGGCCCTAGAATCGCGGGTCTTTGTCGGCAGGGGCTAACCATTGCCCCTGCCTGTTATATAAAAATCGCCGAGACGGCCTTTGGTCCGCCTTGGTCTTTGCTGGCGCCATGCCGTTTGCGCGGTTGTCGCTGCAGTGAATTTGGGGATAGAAATATGCCAACCATTAACCAACTTGTGCGCAAGCCCCGTGAGGCTGTGCGTAGCAAGAGCAAAGTTCCGGCTCTTGAGAACTGCCCGCAAAAACGAGGTGTCTGTACTCGTGTGTATACCACCACGCCGAAAAAGCCAAATTCCGCCTTGCGGAAGGTTTGCAAAGTGCGTTTGACGAATGGCTTCGAAGTCATTTCGTACATCGGCGGTGAAGGGCACAATCTTCAGGAGCACTCGGTGGTCCTGATTCGTGGTGGCCGGGTAAAGGATTTGCCGGGTGTGCGTTACCACACCGTTCGTGGTTCCCTGGACACCCAGGGCGTCAAGGATCGTAAGCAGAGTCGTTCGAAATACGGCGCCAAGCGCCCGAAGGCAGCCTGAGCGCTGTCTGAGTAAGTGGTCGTCCATTATGGATGGCCGCGAGGGGTTGCGCATGTTGTGCCGCTCTTCAGCTGAATTGAGATAAAAGGGATTGTTATGCCACGTCGTCGTGAAGTACCCAAGCGTGATATTCTGCCGGATCCTAAGTTCGGTAGCGTCGAAGTTTCGAAGTTCGTCAACACCATCATGATGAGCGGCAAGAAGTCGGTCGCTGAACGGATTGTTTATGGTGCGTTTGATCTGATCGTCGCCAAGGGCGGCAAGGATCCGCTCGAAATTTTCGGTTTGGCTATGGGCAATATTAAGCCTTTGGTCGAAGTCAAGAGCCGCCGTGTTGGTGGTGCCAACTACCAGGTGCCGGTTGAGGTTCGTCCGAGTCGCCGTATGGCGCTGGCCATGCGCTGGTTGCGCGAAGCTGCGCGCAAACGTTCCGAAAAATCGATGGGGCAGCGTCTGGCTGCCGAGATGCTTGAGGCTTCTGAAAACCGTGGTGGTGCCGTCAAGAAACGCGACGAAGTTCACCGCATGGCTGAAGCCAACAAGGCTTTCGCGCATTTCCGCTTCTAACGTCACCGCCGGTCTGTTGACGATCGTTCTTCATTAGCGAAGGTAATTACTGTGGCACGCAAAACCCCTATCGAGCGCTACCGCAACATCGGTATTAGCGCGCATATTGACGCCGGCAAGACCACGGCGACCGAGCGTATCCTGTTCTATACGGGTGTGAATCACAAAATCGGCGAAGTGCACGACGGTGCTGCCACCATGGACTGGATGGAGCAAGAGCAGGAGCGCGGTATCACCATTACCTCGGCGGCTACCACCTGTTTCTGGAAGGGAATGGGTAACCAGTACCCCGAGCATCGCATCAACATCATCGACACCCCGGGTCACGTCGACTTTACGATTGAAGTCGAGCGTTCGATGCGCGTTCTTGATGGCGCGTGCATGGTGTATTGCGCGGTGGGTGGGGTGCAGCCACAGTCCGAAACGGTTTGGCGTCAAGCAAATAAGTATAAGGTTCCGCGCCTCGCTTTCGTGAATAAGATGGACCGCCAGGGGGCTGATTTTTTCAAGGTTGTCGAACAGATGGCGGCCCGCCTAAAGGCGAATCCCGTGCCGATCGTTATTCCGATCGGCAAGGAGGACTACTTCGAGGGTGTGGTCGACCTAATCAAGATGAAGGCCATTTACTGGGACGAGGCGTCCCAGGGGATGAAGTTCGACTATCGCGAGATCCCGGCTGAACTGCAGGCACAAGCCGAGGAATGGCGCAGTAAAATGGTCGAAGCCGCCGCCGAGTCGTCCGAAGAATTGATGGATCGGTATCTTGAGTCCGGTGACTTGACCGAGGCCGAGGTTATTAAGGGTCTGCGCGATCGTACGATCGCCTGCGAGATTCAGCCGATGCTCTGCGGTACCGCTTTCAAGAACAAGGGCGTGCAGCGCATGCTCGACGCCGTTATCGATCTGCTGCCTTCGCCAGTTGATATTCCGCCGGTCGTCGGCGAGAAGGAAAATGGCGAGCCGGACTCGCGCGTGGCATCGGACGACTCCAAGTTCTCGGCGCTGGCCTTCAAGCTGATGACCGATCCGTATGTTGGTCAGTTGACCTTCATTCGGGTTTATTCTGGGGTTCTGAAATCTGGCGACACGATCTACAACCCGATCAAGGGCCGCAAGGAGCGGATTGGCCGTGTGTTGCAGATGCATGCGAACAACCGTGAAGAAATCAAAGAGGTTCTGGCGGGCGACATTGCCGCTTGTGTCGGGCTCAAGGAAGTGACGACCGGTGAGACGCTGTGCGACCCGTCGGCCATTATTACTCTAGTGCGTATGGAGTTCCCGGAGCCGGTGATTCACGTTGCCGTCGAGCCAAAGACCAAGCCGGATCAGGAAAAGATGGGTATCGCCCTGAGCCGTCTGGCACAGGAAGATCCGTCCTTCCGCGTGCGCACGGACGAAGAGTCAGGTCAGACGATCATCTCTGGGATGGGCGAGTTGCACCTTGAGATTATCGTCGATCGCATGAAGCGGGAATTTGGCGTGGATGCCAATGTTGGTGCGCCACAGGTGGCCTATCGCGAGTGCATCAAGAAGTCCGTCGAGCAGGAAGGGAAGTTCGTCAAGCAGTCCGGTGGTCGTGGTCAGTTCGGTCACGTTTGGCTCAAGATTGAACCGAACGAAACCGGCAAGGGTTACGAGTTCGTCGATGCGGTCAAGGGCGGTTCTGTTCCTCGTGAATATATTCCTGCCGTCGATAAGGGGCTGCAGGAGTGCGTAAAGAGCGGCGTGCTCGCTGGCTTCCCGGTCGTTGACGTCAAGTTTACTTTGTTCGACGGTTCCTACCATGACGTTGACTCCAACGAAAATGCTTTTCGTATGGCGGCTTCCATGGCCTTCAAGGAAGGATTGCGTAAAGCGCAACCAACCTTGCTTGAGCCGATGATGGCTGTTGAAGTGGAGACGCCAGAAGAGTACATGGGCAACGTCATGGGCGATCTGTCGAGTCGGCGTGGTGTCGTGCAGGGTATGGAAGATATTCCTGGCGGCATAAAAGCCATCAAGGCCGAGGTGCCCCTGGCCGAAATGTTCGGCTATTCGACCCAGTTGCGCTCGTTGTCTCAGGGGCGCGCGACCTATTCGATGGAATTTAAACACTATACCGAGGCGCCGAAGAACGTCGCCGAGGCCGTCATTAACAAGAAATGATTTTCGGTTTTTGAGGATACTTAAATGGCTAAGGGAAAATTCGAACGTACGAAGCCGCACGTGAACGTAGGCACGATTGGTCACGTTGACCACGGCAAGACCACGCTGACGGCGGCGATTACGACGATTCTGTCGAAGAAGTTCGGTGGCGAGGCCAAGGCCTATGACCAGATCGACGCAGCGCCGGAAGAAAAGGCGCGCGGCATTACGATCAACACCGCACACGTGGAATACGAAACGGCGAATCGCCACTACGCTCACGTTGACTGTCCGGGTCACGCCGACTACGTCAAGAACATGATTACCGGTGCGGCCCAGATGGACGGCGCCATCCTCGTCTGTTCCGCTGCCGACGGCCCGATGCCGCAGACCCGCGAGCACATTCTGCTGGCCCGTCAGGTCGGTGTGCCGTACATCATCGTCTATCTGAACAAGTGCGACATGGTGGATGACGCCGAACTGCTCGAGCTGGTCGAGATGGAAGTGCGCGAACTGCTCTGCAAGTATGATTTTCCGGGCGACGACGTGCCGATCATTCACGGCTCCGCGCTGAAGGCCCTTGAAGGCGACCAGAGCGAAATTGGCGAAGCCTCGATCATCCGTCTGGCCGAAGCCCTCGATACCTACATTCCGACGCCCGAGCGCGCCATCGACAAGCCCTTCCTGCTGCCGATCGAAGACGTCTTCTCGATCTCCGGTCGCGGCACCGTGGTGACCGGCCGTGTCGAACGGGGCGTTGTCAAGGTGGGTGAAGAAATCGAAATCGTCGGCATCAAGCCGACGGTCAAGACCATCTGTACGGGCGTCGAAATGTTCCGCAAGCTGCTCGACCAGGGTCAGGCTGGCGACAACGTCGGCGTGCTGCTGCGCGGCACCAAGCGGGAAGACGTCGAGCGCGGCCAAGTGCTGGCCAAGCCGGGTTCGATCAACCCGCACACCCACTTCACGGGCGAAGTCTATGTTCTGTCGAAGGATGAAGGCGGTCGCCACACCCCGTTCTTCAACAATTATCGTCCGCAGTTTTACTTCCGTACCACTGACGTAACGGGTGCCATCACCCTGCCGGAAGGCACCGAGATGGTCATGCCGGGTGACAACATCCAGATGACGGTCAAGCTGATCGCCCCGATCGCCATGGAAGAGGGTCTGCGTTTCGCCATCCGCGAAGGTGGCCGGACCGTCGGCGCTGGCGTCGTCGCGAAAATTATCGAGTAATTATTTTAACTTCGGGGTGGGGCCTCGGCTCTACCCCATCGCTCTTTGGAAATCCTCATGCAAAGCCAGAAAATCCGCATCCGTCTGAAAGCCTTCGACTATCGTCTGATTGATCAGTCGGCTCAAGAAATCGTTGAAACCGCGAAGCGTACCGGCGCGGTTGTTCGTGGCCCGGTCCCCTTGCCGACGCGTATTCAGCGTTTCGACGTGTTGCGTTCGCCTCACGTCAATAAGACCTCACGTGACCAGCTCGAAATTCGCACCCATCTGCGTTTGATGGACATCATCGATCCGACCGATAAAACAGTTGATGCGCTGATGAAGCTGGATTTGCCGGCTGGTGTTGACGTCGAAATTAAGTTGCAGTAACCGTTTCGTGCGGCTATAATCGCCGCCTTTCGCCGGGTAGCGTCTTTGACGCTGCCCATTTTTGACTTGTAGTGCTCGCCGGCCAATCGTAGCCGGCTAGAGGAGAATAACCATGAGTCTAGGCCTTGTTGGGCGCAAGGTCGGCATGACGCGCATTTTTACCGATGACGGCGCAAGCGTCCCGGTAACCGTGCTCGATGTGTCGAACAACCGCGTTGCCCAGATCAAAACGCCTGAAAGCGACGGTTATACCGCCGTTCAGGTGACTTTCGGCAAGCGCCGTCCCTCTCGTGTCAATAAGTCCCTGGCGGGTCACCTCGCCAAGGCTGGCGTCGAGGCGGGGCATGTACTAAAAGAGTTCCCGGTTTCCGCCGACGATCTCGCCAACCTGAAGCCGGGTGATCAGATCAGTGTGACGATCTTTGCCGTCGGGCAAAAGGTTGATGTTACCGGTCAGACGATCGGTAAGGGATTTGCTGGCGCCATCAAGCGTCACCACTTCAGCTCGCAACGGGCTTCGCACGGTAACTCGCTGTCGCACAATGCGCCTGGTTCGATCGGTATGGCGCAGGATCCGGGTCGCGTATTTCCCGGCAAGCGCATGGCCGGTCATCTGGGCGACGCCAAGCGCACCCAGCAAAACCTTGAGGTTGTTCGTGTCGACGTCGAGCGTCAGCTGTTGTTGGTCAAGGGCGCGGTTCCTGGCTCCAAGGGGTCGGATGTGGTCGTGCGTCCAGCAGTCAAGGCGGGGGCATAATGGAACTTAAGGTCATTAACGAACAAGGCGTGGAAGCTAGTCGGCTGCAGGCTTCCGATCTGCTGTTCGGTCGTGAATACAACGAATCCCTGATTCATCAGGTCGTCGTTGCTTATCAGGCCAATGCACGTAGCGGCAACCGCGCTCAGAAGGGGCGTGATGTCGTCAATCACACGACCCATAAGCCGTGGCGTCAAAAGGGAACCGGTCGCGCTCGTGCCGGCATGTCATCCTCGCCGGTGTGGCGTGGTGGCGGTCGGGCATTTCCGAATTCGCCCGAAGAGAATTTCAGCCATAAGCTGAACAAGAAGATGTATCGCGCCGGTATGGCTTCGATTCTGTCTAATCTTGTGCGGGAAGATCGTTTGGCAATCGTTGACAGCATCGCAGTTGATGCGCCGAAGACCAAACTGTTTGCGCAGAAGATCAAGGGCATGGGTTATGACTCGGTGCTGGTGATTACGGACGGCCTTGACGAAAATGTTTTCTTGGCGTCGCGCAATCTGCCCAATGTGCTGGTTGTCGAAGTCAATGAAGCCGACCCGGTGTCACTGATCCGCTTCCCGAAGGTGCTGATGACCAAGAGCGCCCTCGCCAAGTTTGAGGAGCTCCTGGGATGAACCAACAACGTCTGATGCAAGTGTTGCTTGCGCCGCAGATCTCCGAAAAGGCGACCTACGTAGCTGACAAGCACGAACAAGTGATCTTTCGTGTCGCTCCCGATGCGACCAAACCCGAAGTCAAGGCGGCCGTCGAGTTGCTGTTCAAAGTTGACGTCGACTCCGTGCAGATTGCCAACGTCAAAGGCAAGCAGAAGAAGTTTGGGCGCTTTATGGGTAAGCGAAAGAACTGGAAGAAGGCGTATGTCTGCCTTAAGGCCGGTCAGGAAATCAATTTCGTTGATGGGGGGGTGGCGTAATGGCACTCGTCAAAGTTAAACCAACTTCACCTGGCCGTCGCGCTGTCGTCAAGGTTGTTAACGCGAACCTGCATAAAGGCAAGCCCTTTGCCGCCCTGGTTGAATCGCAGTCGAAGCATGCTGGCCGCAACAACAACGGACACATCACGACACGTCACCAGGGTGGTGGTCACAAGCAGCACTATCGCATGGTTGACTTCAAGCGTAATAAGGACGCCATTCCGGCCAAGGTCGAGCGACTTGAATACGATCCGAATCGGAGTGCAAACATCGCGCTGCTGCTGTACGCGGACGGCGAGCGTCGCTACATCATCGCCCCGAAGGGTTTGGTGGTCGGCCAGTTGGTAGTCAGCGGTTCCGAAGCGCCAATCAAGTCGGGTAACACGCTCCCGATTCGCAATATTCCCGTGGGAACGACGATCCACTGTATTGAAATGATTCCTGGCAAGGGTGCGCAATTGGCGCGCGCGGCGGGAGCGTCGGTGCAGTTGCTGGCTCGTGAAGGTGTTTACGCTCAGTTGCGTCTGCGTTCCGGAGAAATTCGGCGGGTGCACGTTGAATGCCGGGCCACGATTGGTGAGGTGGGTAACGAAGAGCATAGCCTGCGTTCGATCGGTAAAGCCGGGGCGAATCGTTGGCGCGGTATTCGTCCGACGGTTCGCGGTGTGGCGATGAACCCGGTTGATCACCCGCACGGCGGTGGTGAAGGTAAGACTGCGGCTGGTATGAATCCGGTTAGTCCGTGGGGTACCAAGACCAAGGGCTATCGTACTCGTAGCAACAAGCGCACGACCTCCATGATCGTGCAGCGCCGTCACAAACGCTAAGGGGTAGAGAATTATGGGACGTTCCGTTAAAAAGGGTCCGTTTGTCGATGCCCACCTGGTCAAGAAGGTCGAAGCTGTCCGCGCAACTAGCGACAAGCGCCCGATCAAGACCTGGTCGCGTCGTTCGACGGTGCTGCCGGATTTTGTTGGTTTGACCATTGCTGTGCATAACGGCAAACAACATATCCCGGTGTATGTCACCGAAAACATGGTTGGCCACAAGCTCGGCGAGTTCTCTCTGACTCGTACTTTCAAGGGTCATACCGCCGGCAAGAAGGCGAAGAGGTAGAGGAATGGATATGGAAACTCGTGCTATTTTGCGCGGCGTTCGGCTGTCGGACCAAAAAGGTCGACTGGTAGCCGACCAGATCCGCGGACTGCCGGTGGACAAGGCGTTAAGCATTCTCGCGTTCAGCCCGAAAAAGGGTGCCGGCATCATCAAGAAGGTTCTCGAATCGGCAATCGCCAATGCGGAACATAACGATGGCGCTGATATCGACGAACTGAAGGTGAAGACCATCTTCGTCGAAAAAGGCATGGTACTCAAGCGCTTTACCGCGCGGGCGAAGGGTCGCGGCAATCGGATCGTCAAGCCGACTTGCCACATCTTCCTGACCGTCGGCAACTGAGGATTAACAATGGGACAGAAGATTCATCCGACTGGTTTTCGCCTGGCTGTCACCCGTGACTGGTCCTCGCGTTGGTACGCCAACAGCAAGAACTTTGCGGGTATGCTCAACGAAGATATACAAGTTCGTGATTTCCTAAAGAAAAAACTGAAGCACGCGTCGGTTGGCCGTGTGTTGATCGAGCGCCCAGCAAAAAACGCCCGTGTCACGGTGTTCTCCGCTCGCCCCGGTGTCGTCATCGGGAAGAAGGGCGAAGAGATCGATCTGCTGCGCTCGGCTTTGCAGAAGATTATGGGCGTGCCAGTTCATGTCAGCATCGAAGAAATTCGTAAGCCGGAACTTGACGCGCAACTGATTGCCGACTCGATCGCGCAACAGTTGGAAAAGCGCATCATGTTCCGTCGCGCCATGAAGCGCGCGATGCAGAACGCCATGCGTTTGGGTGCCCAGGGCATCAAGATCATGAGTTCGGGGCGTCTGAACGGGGCCGAGATCGCCCGTCGCGAATGGTATCGCGAGGGGCGCGTGCCGCTGCATACGCTGCGTGCGGATATCGACTATGCGACCTCCGAGGCGGCGACAACCTACGGGATCATCGGGATCAAGGTGTGGGTTTTTAAGGGCGAGATTCTGAACCGCAACGACCAGCCCGTTGCTGCACCGGATGCCACTGACGATCAGGCGCGTAGGCCGCGTCGTGTTGCCAGACCTGCTGAAGGCGCCGACAAGCCGAAGAGCCGTACGGTGAAGGCTGCGGCCTCAGCCGAACCGGATGCTGCGAAGACCGAAGGTGCCGAAGGCGAAGCCAAGGCGCCGGCGAAACGAGTAAGAAAGGCAGGGACCACAGATGCTGCAGCCAGCTAGAAGAAAGTACCGCAAGGAGCAGAAGGGCCGTAATACCGGCCTGGCGACGCGCGGCGCCAAAGTCAGCTTTGGTGAGTACGGCCTTAAGGCTATCGGTCGTGGTCGCCTGACGGCACGCCAGATCGAAGCGGCCCGACGTGCCATGACGCGTCACATCAAGCGCGGTGGCCGAATCTGGATCCGTATTTTCCCGGACAAGCCAATCTCCAAGAAGCCGGCTGAAGTGCGTATGGGTAATGGTAAGGGTAATCCGGAATATTACGTTGCTGAAATCCAACCGGGCAAAGTTCTGTACGAGATGGACGGAGTGGACGAGGTGCTGGCTCGCGAAGCCTTCGCACTTGCTGCCGCCAAGTTGCCAATCCCGACGGCTTTCGTCACGCGAATGGTAGGTTGATCATGAAAGCTAGTGAACTCAGAGCAAAAGGTGTCGACGAGCTGAACAAGGAACTGCTGGATCTGCTGAAGGCACAGTTTGGCCTGCGCATGCAGGTTGCAACGCAGCAGCTCTCCAATCACAGCCAGATCGGCAAAGTGCGTCGCGATATCGCGCGTGTTCGCACCCTTCTTCGGGAAAAGGCGGTGCAACAATGAGCGAAACGACGAATAAGCGTACGCTGGTCGGCCGCGTTGTGAGTGACAAGATGGACAAGACGGTTACCGTCTTGATTGAACGTCGTGTTAAGCATCCGATGTACGATAAGATTATTGTACGTTCGAGCAAGTACCACGCGCACAACGACAATAACGAAGCGAAGTCTGGCGACTTGGTGCAAATTGAGGAATGCCGTCCGCTTTCGAAGACCAAGGCTTGGGTGGTTACCAAGCTGCTGGAAAAGGCAGTTGCCATTTAGAACTTGCTTTTTCTGAAAAGGCGACTATAATCGCTTTTTTTCGCGCTCGGCCAATCCTCTGGCCGAGCGTTTCTCCCTTACGGGTTCCAAGACTGACCGCGTTGGCGGGCCAAGTTGGAGTGAAACATGATTCAGATGCAGACGGTTCTGGACGTCGCCGATAATACCGGTGCCCGTTCAGTGATGTGTATCAAGGTGCTCGGTGGCTCCAAACGGCGTTATGCGAGTGTTGGCGATATCATCAAAGTGAGTATTAAAGACGCCGCGCCGCGTGGACGCGTCAAGAAGGGCGACGTCTATAGTGCGGTGGTGGTGCGTACTGCCAAGGGCGTGCGTCGTCCTGACGGTTCGCTCGTCAAGTTCGACAACAATGCGGCTGTGCTCCTCAATAACAAGATGGAGCCGATTGGCACGCGCATCTTTGGGCCGGTTACGCGCGAATTGCGCAACGAACGGTTCATGAAGATCGTGTCGCTGGCGCCGGAAGTGCTGTAAGGGGCGGCCATGGATAAGATTCGTAAAGGCGATGAAATCGTTGTCATCGCGGGTAAAGACAAAGGTAAGCGTGGAACGGTGAGCGTGCGCGTTGATGCCGAGCACATCGTGGTCGAGGGTGTGAATCGCGCCAAGAAGCACGCAAAACCGAACCCGGTTAAGGGCGTGGTTGGTGGCATTGTTGATAAGGACATGCCGCTCCATGTTTCGAATGTCTCGCTCTACAACCCCGTGACCCAGAAAGCGGATCGGGTTGGCTTCAGGTTGCTTGAAGATGGTACGAAAGTGCGTGTCTTCAGGTCCAATGGCGAAGTGGTTGGGGCATAAGGAGCGATCATGGCGCGTTTGCTGGAACATTACAAAACTACCGTGGTGCAGGAGCTAACCCAAAAATTCGGCTACAAGTCGAACATGGAGGTTCCGCGCATTACGAAGATCACCTTGAATATGGGTGTGGGCGAAGCGGTCGCTGACAAAAAAGTGCTGGAGCATGCGGTTGGCGATATGACCAAGATTGCCGGTCAGAAGCCCGTTGTCACCAAATCACGCAAGTCGATTGCCGGCTTCAAGATTCGTGACGGCTATCCGATTGGCTGCATGGTGACGCTGCGCGGCCCGCGCATGTTCGAATTTCTCGATCGTTTGGTGACGGTTGCTCTGCCCCGTGTCCGCGATTTTCGCGGCGTGTCGGGCAAAGGTTTTGACGGCCGTGGTAATTACAACATGGGCGTCAAAGAGCAGATCATCTTCCCGGAAATCGAGTACGACAAAATCGATGCGTTGCGTGGCATGAACATCAGTGTCACCACCACCGCCAAGACCGACGAAGAAGCGCGTGCCTTGCTTGGCGCGTTCAAATTCCCGTTCAAGAACTGAGGCGAATATGGCGAAACTTGCACTGATCAACCGTGATCAAAAGCGGCGCAAGATGGTCGAAAAGTACGCCAAGAAGCGTGCTGACTTGGTGGCTATCGTCAATGACGCTAGCCGTTCTGACGAGGAACGTTTCGAGGCCAGGCTGAAGTTCCAGGCCTTGCCCCGTGATTCTAGTCCGGTTCGTCTGCGTAACCGTTGCACGCTGACCGGTCGTCCGCGTGGCGTTTATCGCAAGTTCGGTTTGGGTCGCAGTAAATTGCGCGAGTTCGCGATGCGCGGCGAAGTCCCTGGTATGACCAAGGCTAGCTGGTAAGCAGGAGAGAACGATATGAGTATGAGCGATCCGATCAGCGATATGCTGACCCGCATCCGCAATGCCCAGATGGCAAACAAGGCGTCCGTCGCCATGCCGTCTTCGAAATTGAAAGTGGCTATTGCGAAGGTGCTTAAGGACGAGGGTTATGTTGAGGACTTCGCTGTTCGTGAAAACGAAGGCAAGCCGACTCTCGAAATTGGCCTGAAGTATTATGCAGGGCGTCCGGTTATCGAGCGCATTGACCGCGTTTCGAAGCCTGGCCTGCGTATTTACAAGGGCGCTGATGATATTCCGCGCGTCATGAACGGTCTTGGTGTGGCCATTGTGTCCACGCCCAAGGGTGTCATGACCGACCGCAAAGCCCGCGCCAGCAATACTGGTGGCGAAGTGCTCTGCATCGTCGCGTAAAGGGTAGCTATGTCCCGCGTTGCAAAGAATCCAATTGTTCTGCCCCAGGGTGTTGAAGTTGCCCTGTCGGCTGAAGAAATCTCCGTCAAAGGTCCGTTGGGCGCCATCAAATTTGTCGCCAACCCGGCTGTTACGGTCGAGCAGAAGGACGGCGCGCTGCTTTGTCGGGCCGTCGAAGGAGTGCCGAACTCCGGCGCGCTTTCGGGTACCGTGCGCGCCATCGTCGCTAACATGGTGGTGGGTGTCAGCAAAGGGTTTGAGCGCAAGCTCAATCTGGTTGGCGTCGGTTATCGTGCGCAGGCAGCTGGCGATACGCTCAATCTGACGCTCGGCTTTTCGCATCCCGTCGCGCACAAGATGCCGGTCGGCATTACGGTTGCGACGCCGACCCAGACCGAGATCGTGATCAAGGGTGTGGACAAGCAGCTGGTTGGACAGGTCGCGGCTGAAGTCCGTGCCTACCGCAAGCCGGAACCCTACAAGGGCAAGGGCGTGCGTTATTCCGACGAAGTGATTGTCCTCAAGGAAACCAAGAAGAAGTAAGGGTGCATAAATGATTGACAAGAACCAGGCGCGGTTGCGCAGAGCCCGTAAAACCCGGGCCAAGATTGCCGAACTGAAGTCAGTGCGCTTGTCGGTGCATCGCACTAATAGCCACATCTACGCCCAGGTGATTTCCTCCTGCGGTTCAAAAGTGCTGGCTGCCGCTTCCTCCCTGGAACCGGAAGTGCGCAAGGACCTGAGCAACGGCGGCAACGTTGGTGCGGCTACGACGATCGGCAAGTTGATTGCCGAGCGCGCCAAACAAGCCGGAATCGAGCAGGTCGCGTTCGATCGCGGCGGCTTCCAGTACCACGGGCGCATCAAAGCGCTGGCTGAAGCCGCGCGTGAAGCCGGTCTCAAGTTCTGATTTGCCCGGAAAAGGATTGGAGTAAGTAATGGCTAAACCTCAAGGTAGGAAACCTCAGCAAGCTGAGAAGCCCGACGATGGCATGCGCGAGAAAATGATCTCGATCAACCGTGTCACGAAAGTGGTGAAGGGTGGTCGTATCCTCGGTTTCGCAGCGCTGACCGTTGTTGGTGACGGCGATGGCCGGGTTGGTATGGGCAAGGGCAAGTCCCGCGAAGTTCCGGTGGCAGTGCAAAAGGCCATGGAAGAAGCGCGTCGCAAGATGGTCAAGGTCAGCCTGAAGAGCGGCACGTTGCATCACACGGTCTTCGGACGTCACGGCGCATCGGTGGTCATGATGCAGCCGGCTCCCGAAGGCACCGGCGTCATTGCCGGCGGGGCGATGCGCGCCGTGTTCGAAGTCATGGGCATGACCAACGTCGTGGCCAAGGCGCACGGCTCAACCAATCCGTACAACATTGTGCGCGCCACTATCAACGGCCTGCAGGCAATGAATACGCCGTCGGAAATTGCTGCCAAGCGCGGCAAGTCCGTAGAAGAGATTCTGGGGTAAGAAATGGCTGACAAGAAAGTAAAAGTCACGCTCGTCAAGAGCTTGATCGGCACCAAGGAAGCGCATCGCGCCACCGTGCGTGGTCTGGGCCTGCGCCGTCTGAACAGCAGCTCCGAACTAGAGGATACTCCGGCGGTTCGCGGCATGATCAACAAGGTCTCTTACCTGCTGAAGTGCGAGGGCTAAGATGAAACTGAATACCATACAGCCTGCGGATGGTGCCAAACACTCCAAGCGTCGTGTCGGTCGGGGCATCGGCTCCGGTCTGGGCAAGACTTGCGGTCGTGGGCACAAGGGGCAGAAATCCCGTACGGGTGGCTTTCACAAGGTCGGTTTCGAAGGCGGTCAAATGCCGCTGCAACGTCGCTTGCCAAAGCGTGGCTTCGTCTCGCTGACTAATGCGCGCAACGTTGAGGTCCGTCTTTCGGAAATCAATGATCTGCCGGTCGACGAAATCGACTTGTTGACGCTGATTCAAGCCAATCTGGTCACGCAACACGCCTTGTCGGCTAAGGTTGTGCTTTCCGGCGAGATCACCCGTAAAGTCATCCTCAAGGGCGTTGGCGCCACCAAGGGTGCCAAGGCGGCTATCGAGGCTGCCGGTGGCAGCGTCGGCGAGTAACGGCGACTAATAAGGTATCGGGTCTTGGCAACTACTCCCAATCAGGTCAGCAAGGGCGGAAAGTTTGGCGATCTTAAGCGCCGGCTGTGGTTTCTGCTCGGCGCGTTGGTCGTCTATCGCATCGGGGCGCATATTCCCGTGCCAGGCATTGATGCGCAGGCGCTGAGCGAGTTGTTCAGTCGGCAGCAGGGCGGCATTCTAGGCATGTTCAACATGTTCTCGGGTGGCGCACTGTCGCGTTTTACGATTTTCGCGCTCGGTATCATGCCCTACATCTCCGCTTCGATCATCATGCAGTTGATGACCGTTGCCAGTCCGCAACTTGAGGCTCTGAAAAAGGAAGGCGAGGCAGGGCGGCGCAAGATTACGCAGTACACTCGCTACGGCACGGTTTTTCTTGCGCTGTTCCAAGGGGTGGGAATCTCGATCGCGCTCGAATCGCAGGCTGGCCTGGTGATTGACCCGGGCTTGATGTTCCGCTTTGTCACCGTGGCGACGCTGCTTACTGGAACCATGTTCCTGATGTGGCTTGGCGAACAGATTACCGAGCGAGGTTTGGGCAACGGGATCTCGATCATCATTTTTGCGGGGATTGCGGCGGGCTTGCCGAACGCGATCGGTGGCCTGCTTGAGTTGGTTCGTACCGGGGCGATGCATCCTTTGACGGCGATTTTTATCACGTTGCTGGTTGCTCTTGTCACCGCCTTCGTCGTTTTTGTCGAGCGTGGGCAGCGGAAGATTCTGGTTAACTATGCAAAACGTCAGGTTGGTAACAAGATATACGGCGGTCAGAGTTCGCATTTGCCGCTCAAGCTGAATATGGCCGGTGTTATTCCTCCGATTTTTGCGTCGTCGATCATTCTTTTTCCGGCAACGATTGCGGGCTGGTTTGGTTCGAGCGAGTCAATGCATTGGCTCAAGGACGTGGCTGGCACGCTGTCTCCCGGCCAACCGATTTACGTGATGCTCTACGCGGCAGCGATCATCTTCTTCTGTTTCTTCTATACGGCGTTGGTTTTTAACTCGAAAGAGACGGCCGACAATCTAAAGAAGAGTGGGGCTTTCGTTCCGGGTATCCGTCCCGGGGAACAAACCGCACGTTACATCGACAAGATTTTGATGCGTCTGACGCTGGTCGGGGCGGCCTATATCACGATCGTCTGTTTGCTGCCCGAGTTTTTGATTTTGAAGTGGAATGTGCCTTTTTACTTTGGTGGCACGTCGCTGCTGATTATTGTGGTGGTAACCATGGACTTTATGTCGCAAGTGCAGGCATATGTCATGTCCCATCAGTACGAGAGTCTCTTGAAGAAAGCGAACTTCAAGGGCTCCGGATTCCCGGCTAAATAGGATGGCAAAGGAAGACTTGATTGAAATGCAGGGTGAGGTCGTCGAGAACCTCCCTAATGCAACGTTCAGGGTAAAGCTCGAGAATGGTCATGTGGTACTTGGTTTTATCTCGGGGAAAATGCGCATGCACTACATTCGCATCCTCCCTGGCGACAAGGTGACTGTCCAACTGACCCCTTATGATCTGAGCCGCGCGCGCATCGTCTTCCGCGCCAAGTAAAGAATCTCTACGCAATAGAAGTAATTCGGCAAACGGCTGGCTGCGCCTGGCGCCGAGAATCAAGGAGCTAATCATGAAAGTGCTGGCATCTGTAAAGCGCATCTGCCGCAACTGCAAGATAATTCGACGCCACGGCATTGTGCGTGTGATCTGTACCGATCCGCGTCACAAGCAGCGTCAGGGCTGATCGCTGCGACTCGCAATATTGAGTCGTCAGTTGATTGAAGATATAATTGTAAGTTTCGCATATTTGGGGTGAATCGATGGCCCGCATCGCAGGGGTAAACATTCCCAACCATCAGCATGCCGAGATCGCGCTTACCGCGATTTACGGTGTTGGTCGTACGCGCGCACAAAAGATTTGTGACGCAGCAGGGGTTACACGTTCCACGAAAATGAAAGACCTGACGGAAGCCGAGATGGAGCGTCTGCGCGACCATGTAGGCAAGTTTACCGTCGAGGGCGATCTGCGGCGTGAAGTTACGATGAGCATCAAGCGTCTGATGGACCTTGGTTGCTACCGTGGTCTTCGTCACCGCAAGGGTCTACCCTGCCGTGGCCAGCGGACGCGTACCAATGCGCGTACCCGCAAAGGCCCGCGCAAAGCCATCGCCGGTAAGAAATAACCAGGAATCAACATGGCCAAGACCGCTACGAAAGTACGCAAAAAAGTCAAGAAGAACGTGGCTGAGGGCATTGCCCACATCCACGCCTCCTTCAATAACACGATCATCACCATTACCGACCGTCAGGGCAACGCGCTGTCGTGGGCGACTTCTGGTGGCGCCGGCTTCAAGGGCTCACGCAAGAGCACGCCGTTTGCTGCTCAGGTGGCTGCCGAAGCAGCTGGCAAGGCCGCTTTGGAGTGTGGCGTGAAGAACCTCGAAGTTCGCATCAAGGGCCCCGGCCCAGGTCGCGAATCGTCGGTTCGCGCGCTGAACGCCCTTGGGATGAAGATTACGTCGATTACCGACGTGACGCCGATTCCGCACAATGGCTGCCGTCCGCCCAAAAAGCGCCGCATTTAAGGAGAAAGAATAGTGGCTCGCAATCTCGATCCGAAATGCCGTCAGTGCCGCCGTGAAGGCGAAAAGCTGTTTCTGAAGGGCGAAAAGTGTTTTACCGACAAGTGTGCTATCGAGCGTCGCTCGTACGCGCCTGGTCAACACGGCCAAAAATCCGGTCAGCGACTTTCTGACTACGGTGTTCACCTTCGTGAAAAGCAAAAGATCCGTCGCATCTACGGTGTGCTCGAAGGTCAGTTCCGTAAGGTTTACTTCGAAGCCGATCGCCGTAAGGGTGTGACAGGTGAGAACCTCCTGCAGTTGCTGGAGTCGCGCCTTGATACCGTCGCCTATCGCATGGGTTTCGCTGCTTCGCGCTCCGAATCGCGGCAGGTTGTTCGTCATAATGGTGTGCTGGTTAACGGCCGTCGTGTGAACATTCCGTCCTTCCAGGTGCGTCCGGGGGATGTCGTCGAAGTCAGTGAGAAGGCAAAAAACCATCTGCGCGTCAAGGCGGCACTTCTTGCTGCCGAATCGCGCGGCTTCCCCGAGTGGGTTGAGGTAGATGCCAAGGCTGCTAAGGGGACTTACAAGGCCCGTCCGCAGCGTAGCGAGTTGCCGTCGACGATCAACGAAAGCCTCGTGATCGAGCTTTACTCGAAGTAATCACGGCCCCGCTTGACTTAATCAGGCAAAGGACAGTACATGCATAGCAGTGGACTATTGAAACCGCGCATCATCGATGTGCAGAGCTTGTCGCCGGTGCACGCTCGGGTGGTGATGGAGCCGTTTGAACGCGGCTACGGTCACACCTTGGGCAACGCCCTGCGTCGTATTCTGCTTTCATCGATGCCTGGTTACGCGGCCACCGAGGTTAGTATCGCCGGTGTACTTCACGAGTACTCGACGCTTGATGGTGTTCAGGAAGATGTCGTTGATATTCTCTTGAACCTGAAGGGCATCGTCTTTAAGTTGCATAATCGCGACGAAGTCGTCTTGCAGCTTAAGAAGGAAGGCGAGGGGATCGTTCGCGCCGGTGATATCGAGACGTCGCACGATGTCGAGATCATCAACCCGGATCATGTGATTGCACATCTCTCCGCTGGCGGCAAGCTGGCGATGGAGTTGACCGTCGAGAAGGCTCGCGGTTATGTGCCCGGTAACCTTCGTCAGTTGGGCGAGGGCGGCAAGAGCATTGGAAAGCTGGTGCTTGATGCTTCGTTTAGCCCAGTGCGCCGGGTTAGCTACGCGGTCGAGAGCGCCCGTGTCGAACAGCGTACCGACCTCGATAAGCTGATCATGGACATCGAGACTAATGGCGTGATCGATCCAGAAGAAGCGATCCGTACGGCGGCGCGAATCCTGATGGAGCAACTGTCGGTATTTGCTGATCTGGAAGGTACCGCGCTGCCGATCGAGCATCAGAAGGCGGTACAAGTTGATCCGATCCTGCTGCGACCGGTTGATGATCTGGAACTGACGGTTCGTTCAGCGAATTGCCTGAAGGCCGAGAACATCTACTACATTGGCGACCTGATTCAACGTACCGAGAACGAGTTGCTGAAGACGCCGAATCTGGGGCGCAAGTCGCTCAACGAAATCAAAGAAGTACTGGCCGCACGCGGCCTGACGCTGGGCATGAAACTTGAGAACTGGCCGCCGGCCGGGCTTGAGAAGTAAGCCGCCCGGACCAGAATAGGAAGGAACTGATATGCGTCACCGTTTGGGTCTCCGCAAGCTCAACCGCACCAGCGCCCACCGTTTGGCGATGCTGCGCAACATGACCGTCTCGCTGCTGCGGCACGAGACGATCAAAACCACGTTGCCAAAGGCCAAGGAATTGCGCCGAGTAGCCGAGCGGATTATCACGCTGGGCAAGACCCCAAGTCTTGCCAATCATCGCCTGGCGTTTGACCGCCTGCGCGACCGCGAGATCGTCGGCAAGCTGTTCAGCGAAATTGGTCCGCGCTATGCAACACGCAACGGCGGTTATCTGCGCATCTTGAAGTGCGGTTTCCGTCAGGGCGACAACGCACCGATGGCTTTTGTCGAGATGCTCGATCAGCCGGAAGTGACCGAAGAGTCGGCTCCGGAAGCGGAAGCTGCGTAATTAGCTGAAGGCTGCAAGCTGCAAAAAAACCAGGCCCGGCCTGTAATGCCGTCCAGTTAAGACTGGATGGCATTTTTATTTTGCGCAAGCTATTGTAAACATTAGCAAACGCTGTTAACTTGTGGCTCGATGCTATCGAGCCAACTGCACACGACGACGGATGTTTTGCCGCTGGCCGGTCTTGACCGGATGGCGGCCCATTTGCCGTTATCGTGGATTGAAGAGGCCCTTGCCGCCACGGGCACGGCCAGTATCCGGCGACGGCGATTGCCGGCTGAACAAGTCGTGTGGTTGGTCATTGCCCTGGCGCTCTATCGGCATCAGTCGATGCCCGAGGTCTTGGCGACACTGGACCTGGCGCTCCCCTCGGCCGCCGGGCAAGCCGTCAGCAAAAGCGCAGTGACACAAGCGCGGCAACGGTTGGGGGCGGCGCCGCTGGAGCAATTATTCGGCCAGACGGCCAGTGCCTGGTGTGCGCAGGACGCCGAGCACCATGCCTGGAAGGAGCTCTCCCTGTGGGCGATGGACGGCACCACGTTCCGCGCCCCCGATAGTGCCGACAATCGAGAGCATTTCGGCGCCCAGTCGTACGCGAGCGGCAAGGTGGCCAGTTATCCACAGGTCCGGGCGGTCAGCCTGACGGCCATTCCCACGCATCTGGTCGCCGATATGGCCTTCGGCCAGTACGGCCAGAACGAGATGCTGTACGCCAAGCCCCTGATTGAACGGATAACCGATCACTCCCTGACCGTCTTCGATCGCGGCTTTCTCTGTGCGGAAATCCTGTTGGGTCTGACGCTGCAGGGTGAGCAGCGCCACTATCTGATCCCGGCCAAGTCCAACACGAAGTGGGAGGTACTCTCCGGTACCGAGGACGATTGCCTGGTGCGCATGCGCGTCTCGCCGCAGGCGCGCGCCAAGGCGCCGCACCTGCCTGAGCACTGGACGGCACGTGCCGTGCGGATGG
>Ga0209125_1000922_pt1 | contig 32074 bp, 18 predicted proteins | sample BarGraIncub1131A_FD_184503 | JGI IMG/M metagenome (GOLD analysis project Ga0209125, IMG submission 184503) | Arctic peat soil microbial communities from Barrow, Alaska - Barrow Graham LP Incubations 11-31A (SPAdes) (version 2) | ecosystem: Environmental > Terrestrial > Soil > Wetlands > Peat... | reverse complement strand
GGGCGGCCAGCCACTGGATGCCGGCGATGCGCATGACGGAAGGCGGCCGGTCGATCCAGTTGAACGGCGAGCGCGGCACGGTGAGCACCTTGCCGGTGGCCACCGCCTTGATGCCCTGCCAGCGCGGATCGCCGTGGATCGTGGCGGCAAACTGCGGATCGTTGGCAACGATCACGTCGGGGTTGTAGGCGATGATCTGCTCCAGGCTTACCTTGTCCATGCCCATGTGGGTCTTCAGCAGGCATTGATGGACGATGACGCCGCCGGCGCGTTTGATGGCGTCGGCGTGGAAGGACTGGTCGCATTCGGTGGCCAGGCCGTCGGCCGACTCGGCGTAATAGACGCGCAGCCGCTTGTTTTCCGGAATGGCGGCGACGACGCGATCGACGTCGGCCAGCACCTTGCGCGCTTGGTCGGCCATCTGCTTTGCTTTGGCTGTGCGCCCGATCAGCTGGCCGAGGAACTCGATGCCGGCGGGGTAGTCGTCGATGTTCTCCAGATCGACGAAGACCACCGACAGGCCGATCTGGGTGAACTTCTCAGCGGCGCGCGAGATGTCGGTCTTGGCGTTGCCCTTCAGCAGGACGAAGTCGGGCTTTGCCGCCAGCACGGTTTCCATATTCACCGCCGGCCCGCCGCCCGGCGAGCCGCCGAGCAGTGGCAGGTTGGCCGCCTCCGGCCGCAGGAAGTGCTTGTCCGAATCGCGGATGATCGACAGGTGGCCGATCAACATGTCTGGCGCGAGCATGTAGGTGAGCACGTACGTATAGGGCTGCGCCGCGTAGATGCGCCCGATCCGCTCCGGTACGGTGACCTGACGGCCGGCCATGTCGGTGATTTCACGGGCCTCGGCGAGCGGGGCGAGCAGGAGGAAAGAGAGGGCCAGGGCGGACGAGAAGACGTGCGCCGGGAGGCGTAAGAGCTTGCTGCGAAAGGTGTGTATGGCGGTCATGTCAAATCTCCAGGCTAAGTTCGACGCCGATCGTCCGACCCCGGTCGGTCCACGGGTAAATCGTCATGTATTTGGTATCGCCAAGATTGCGGCCATAGAGGCTGCCTTTGGCCTTGGTGCTGCCGAACATGAATTCGCGCCCGACATTGGCGTCGAAGCGCGTGTAGTCGCCGATCGTGTGCCACTGTTGGTCGGCGGCGAAGCTGCCGCCAGCGCCGGCAGCACCCGGCCCGCCACCGTTATAGGGCCCGACATGCTTGAGCGACGCATTGGCGGTGTAAGGGCCCCAGCCATGCTGGATGCTGAAGTCCACTAGATTGACGGCACCGGTTGCCAATACCGAGGCGTTGGAAGAGACGTTGCGCGTCAGGTGGGTCAAGCTGGTCTTGTAGCTGGTCCTCTCCAAGAGCGCGCCCTTGACCAGGAATTCGTAGCCCGTGCGCCAGGTGTCGGATTCGGCGTAGTAGTAGTAGGTCGCGCCGTTTTGCACGTAACTCGTGGCGGTTTGCGCTTTCTGGTTGCCGATCTTGACGTCGAACCAGGTCAAGGTCGGGTTGAACAACGGCGAATACCGCGCCTCGACGCCGAATTCCTTCCGTTTCTGCGTTTCGGGGTCGAGCGTTCCGCTCTTCACGCAGACGCCAGCTTTATTAGTCTGCAAGCACTGGATGATATTGAAATCGCCCGCGGTGCCCTGGTCGCCATCGAGATAGCGGGCATTGAGCGCGTAGGTCGTCGTGGCCTGCCAGCGGGCGCCGAGACTCAGGGCGCGGGCCGGGGGCATATTGACGTTGGAGTTCTTCGTGGTGGTGTCCGAACTAGTGACGAACTTGTTGTCGCGGCGCAATCCGGCATCGATCGACAGTTGGTCGTCGAACAGGCGTTGCTCGACAGTCGCCGCAAAGCCGTTGACTTCCGAGTCCCATCTCGTGCTCGGCGTCGGCCCGCTGCTGCCGAGTGCCGAACTGCGCGTGTGTTGAGCGCCCAGCTGGATCGTCGTGCCGCCGAACCTGGCGTGGTGGCGGAGGCTGAAGCCCTGCGTCTTCTCCCAGTAACTGGAAAAGTTGTCCGCCGACTTGATGCTTGTGCTGTAGGGCGGAAAGTTGGTGTCGTTTTCGGTCTGGGTAAATTTCGTGTCGAACACCGAGAAAAGGGTGCTCTGGGTGTCGCTCCAGGCCATGCTGCCGTTCAACGTCAGGAGTGTCGTGTCGATCGGGTCGTAATACCACTTCATCTGGTTGGTCGCTGCCGTCGCGAGACCGGCCTCGGCGCGCTGCATCTCAAAGCGGCCGCTGTCCTGGTAGCCCATGATGCCCAGCTTGAAGCCACCGTAACTGAAGCCGCCGGTGACCATCTGCGCATCGGCTTTCTGCCCGTCGAAGCGTTGCTCCGTGCTCGGCCGATTGTTGTTGCTCGCCAGTCCGGCCAAATAGCCGCCGGTCTCTTCGTCGCCGAAGCGCTTGCCGGCCCAGAGATGCTCGCGGTCGGCAGTCGGCTGCCCGGCCGATGCTTCCACCGCCGCGCCCAACTGAACTTCATCCTTCTTCGGCTGGCGTGTGCGGATGATGATAAAACCGGTATTGAGTCCGTCGCCGGAACCCGAGGCGCCGATATTGACCATCGGTCCGAGCACCAGCGCCGTGGAATCACGCACGATTTGTAGTTCTTCAATGATATCCAGCGGAATCTTCTGGAGGATGCGCTGCGTGACGGTCGGCAGGATCGCGCCGTCAACAATGTAGGTGAAGGTGCCACCGCCACGCTCCTTGACGAAGTACGGGTTTTTGCGTCCCTGATAGGTCACGGTGATGCCCGTGCCGGCCATGTCGAGCAGGTCGAACACGTCCCTGGGTTTCAGTGCTTCGATGTCTGCCGCGGTGAAGGTCTGAACGCCGGCCTGGTTGCTCACCGGCACCCGGTACGGATTTTTGAGGCTGTCCGCTTCGAGATCCGCCCGCGTGGCGTTCGCGGACACCTCGACGGTGGGTAGAGTCGGCTCCGCGGCCTGGCCCAGGCCGGCGGTGGTGGCAGCCAGCAACAAGGCAAGGCGGGAGGCGCGGTGAAACTCGAGCGGTGGATACATCCTGAAGCACTCCTATTCAAGGTTAATGGGACAGCAACTCGTCGATGTCGGAATCCGTCGGGACGACCCCGAAGAACAGGCGATAGAAATCCCGCGTCTCGCGCCGCACGTCGAACGGATACAGCTCGGGATGGAAGAGCTTGGCCAGCCATTGGGCGCCGAGGGCGCGCACGGCCGATGGCGGGCGGTCCACCCAGTTGTGCGGCCAGCGCGGTACCAGATGGATGCGCCCGGCCTGGACCGCGCGCACCCCCTGCCAGCGGGGATCGCTACGGATCGCGGCGGCGGCCGGGCGATCCTGGACGATGATGATCTCCGGATCGAAGACCAGTACCTGCTCGATGCTGACCTTCTCCATGCCCAGATGGTCCCGGGCCTCACAGCGGGACACGTTGTAGCCGCCGGCCAGTTCGATGGCTTCGGTATGGAAGGAGCGGTTACAGTCGGTGGCCAGCCCGTCCGTCCCCTCGGCGTAATAGACGCGGGGCCGGCGGCTTTCGGGCAGCTTGCCGACCGTCGCCGCGAGTTTCGCCAGCGCCTTTTCGACATAGGCGGCCTCCGTTTCCGCCGCCGCTCCGTGCCCCAGCAAGCGGCCCGTGAAGCGCAGCGCCCGGGGCCAGTCGGCCAGCGTGTCGAGGCTGATGAAGACGACCGGGACGCCCATCCGCGCGCAGGCTTCCTCGATCTTCGCCTGATCGACGAAGGAGCTCTTCCAGGCCAGGGCCAGATCGGGCTTTAGGGCTAGTACGGCTTCCGGACTCATCTGCTGGCCGAGCCCGAAGACGCCGCCGACCACCGGCAGGTCCTGCACGCGGGGGGTGAAGAACTTCTTCGCCGGCTCCTCGATCTTGAAGCTGACGCCGATCATCATCTCCGGCGCCACGGCGTTGAGCAGCACGTTCAGGGGCGGCGCGGAACCGAAGACGCGCGTCACCTTGTCGGGAATCGCCACCTTGCGGCCGGCCATGTCGACGATTTCGCGCGCCATCGCCGGGATGCCGCAGAGCAGCATGAGCAGCACCAGCAGACCGCGCGCCCGGGCGCCGTCGGCACGGGGGTGGTCTGCCCGGCAAGCCGCTTCGGCCGTTGAATGTCCCAGTTTCATCACGTTGTATCGAAGTGGCTATAACGAATGGCAAAATATCCCGAAATAAGCGCCATAACCGTAGTGTCCAAACAAATATAGCGAAGGGCAAGGTGATCTCGGAAAGTCGCCATTGGCCTGTCACGTTTCGTTACATAGCTCACTTGCGGCGGGCGACAAGGCGGCAGGCGAAGCAGGGTCCGGGACCACTAGGACGGTCCGCGCAACCGCTCATGCCCCCGGTCAGGATGGTCAGGCTGCCGCGCGAAGGGTCCGTTATTTTTGGCTTTCTTGGCGAGTGGGCGGCACGGGGAAGCGCCGGTCGGCGACGCCGGGGCAGCGTTGGGGAGGCGCTTCAAAGGTATTACCAAATGTTCCCGGGCGCCTGCCGGCCACCCCGAATTTGTTATATTGCGTTGCCTCCTCTTCGCAGGCTCCCTGGTTTTTCCTATTCCCACGCCAGGTACCGCCGCGGACTGCACAAAGGGATATCAAGGACATGCACAAGAAAACACTCTGGATCGCCGTTGGCGCACTACTGCTCGTCGGCGGCGCGGCGACCTATTTCGTCATGCGCCCGAGCGCGCAGACAGCGGCCGAAGGACGGCGCGGCGCGAACGGCCGGCCCGTGCCGGTGCTGGCCGCCTCAGTGCAGCGCGGCGACATCGACGTGATGATCAACGCGCTGGGTACCGTCACGGCACGCAACACGGTCACCGTGAAGCCGCGGGTTGATGGGCAGTTGCAGCGCATCGCCTTCCAGGAAGGCCAAGTGGTGAAGGCCGGCGAGGTGCTCGCCGAAATCGATCCGCGCCCCTACCAGGCCCTGCTCGATCAAGCCAACGGCCAGCTAGTGCGCGACAAGGCGCTGCTCGCCAACGCGCAGCTCGACTTGGCGCGCTATCGCGACCTGCTCGCCAAGGATTCAATCGCCCGCCAGTTGGTCGATGCGCAGGAAGCGCTGGCACACCAGTATCAGGGCACGGTACAGGCTGATCGCGGGGTGGTCGATACGGCCCGTTTGCAACTGGCGTTCACGCGGATCAGTGCGCCGGTCGCCGGCCGCCTCGGTCTGCGCCAGGTGGACGTCGGCAACATGGTACATGCCGCCGATACGACCGGCCTCGTCGTCATCACGCAGACGCAGCCGATCACCGTCGTTTTTGCCATCCCGGCCGATAGTCTGGGGGTCGTGGCGACGCGCGTGCAGGCCGGGGAAAAACTGGCAGTCGACGCCTGGGATCGAGAAGGGAAGGTCAAACTGGCAAGCGGCAAGTTGCTGACGCTGGACAACCAGATCGACACGACGACCGGCACGGTCAAACTCAAGGCCGAGTTTGCCAATGTTGACAACACCCTGTTCCCGAACCAGTTCGTCAATGCTCGTCTGCGCGTCGAAACGCGCAGCGGTGCCACGCTGATTCCGCTCGCGGCGATCCAGCGTGGCACGCTGGGCACCTTCGTCTATGTCGTCAACAGTGAAGACAAGACGGTGAGTACGCGCGCCGTCACGCTCGGACCGAACACGGCCGACGTCGTGGCGATTGAGAAAGGCCTGGAAACGGGCGAGCAGGTGGTGGTCGACGGCGCCGACAAGCTGCGCCAGGGTGCGAAGGTGGAAATATCTTCGCCCGAGGCCCGCCAGGCCGCCAGTCTGGCGGTGCCCGACGGGCATCGCAAACATCGACGGGATAGCGCGCCAGTGGCGAGTCCGAACGCCGCGCACGCACCGGAGACAACCGCGCCGGCCGGCAAGGGTCTCTGATGAATCCATCGCGCCTGTTCATCCTGCGCCCGGTAGCGACTTCGCTGCTGATGCTGGCGATCCTGCTCGCCGGGCTGCTCGCCTACCGCTTTCTGCCGGTTTCGGCGCTGCCCGAGGTGGACTATCCGACGATCCAGGTCACTACGCTGTATCCCGGCGCCAGCCCCGACGTCATGACTTCGTCGATCACCGCACCGCTCGAACGCCAGTTTGGGCAGATGCCTGGCCTCAACCAGATGTCGTCGTCGAGTTCCGGCGGCGCCTCGGTGATCACCCTGCAGTTCAGCCTCGATTTGAGCCTCGACGTAGCCGAGCAGCAAGTGCAGGCGGCCATCAACGCTGCCGCCTCCTTCCTGCCGACCGACTTGCCGATGCCGCCGATCTACAGCAAGGTCAATCCGGCCGACACGCCGGTCATGGCGTTGGCCGTCACCTCCGAGACGCTACCGTTGCCGAAGGTCGAGGACCTCGTCGACACCCGCCTCGCGCAGAAACTCTCGCAGGTGCCTGGCGTCGGCCTGGTCAGCATCGGTGGCGGGCAGCGCCCGGCGGTGCGCGTGCAGGCCAACCCGAAAGCGCTGGCCGCCAACGGCCTCAATCTCGACGACCTGCGCACGGCGATCGGCAACGCCAATGTCAACTCGGCGAAAGGTAGCTTCGACGGCCCGACCCGCGCCTCGACGCTGGATGCTAACGATCAGCTTAAGTCGGCTGCCGAATACAAGGATCTGGTCGTCGCCTGGCTCAACGGCGCGCCGATCCGTATCCGCGACGTCGCCGAGGTCATCGACGGCGCCGAGAACACCCGTTTGGCGGCATGGTCAGTGGTCGGCGGCGTGCAACGGCCGGCGGTGATCCTGAACATCCAGCGCCAGCCTGGCGCCAACGTCATTGAGACGGTCGATCGCATCAAGCAGCTGTTGCCACAGCTGCAGGCGGCGCTGCCCTCGGCGATCGACGTGCAGATCCTGACCGACCGCACCACCACCATCCGCGCTTCGGTGAACGACGTGCGCCTCGAACTGCTGCTTTCGGTCGCGCTGGTCGTCATGGTCATCTTCATCTTCCTGCGCAACGTGCCGGCCACCATCATCCCGAGCATCGCCGTGCCGCTTTCGCTGGTCGGCACCTTCGGCGTCATGAACCTGGCCGGCTTCTCGATCAACAACCTGACGCTGATGGCGCTGACTATTGCCACCGGCTTCGTTGTTGACGACGCCATCGTGATGATCGAGAACATCGCGCGCTACGTTGAAAAAGGCGATTCGCCGCTCGACGCGGCGCTCAAGGGTGCCGAGCAGATCGGCTTCACCATCATTTCGCTGACCGTTTCGTTGATCGCCGTACTCATTCCACTGCTCTTCATGAGCGACGTGGTCGGCCGGCTGTTTCGCGAGTTTGCCATCACGCTGGCGGTGGCCATCATGATTTCTGCCGTCGTCTCGCTGACGCTGACGCCGATGATGTGTGCGCGCCTGCTCAAGCACACGCCGGAGTCCGAACAGAGCCAATTTTTCCGGAAGAGCGGCGCGTTTTTCGACGCCGTCATCGCGCGCTACGGGCGTATGCTCAACTGGGTGCTCGACCGTCAATTCGCCACCCTGCTGGTCGCCTTCGCGACGCTGGCGCTCACCGTGCTGCTTTACGTCTTCGTGCCGAAGGGCTTCTTTCCGGTGCAGGATACCGGTGTCATCCAGGGCATCAGCGAGGCGCCGCAGTCGATCTCCTTCGCGGCCATGGCCACTCGCCAGCAGGCGCTGGTCGACGTCGTGCTGCAGGACCCGGCGGTCGATAGCCTGTCATCTTTCATTGGTGTCGACGGCGCCAACACGACGCTCAATAGCGGCCGCCTGTTGATCAACCTGAAGGCGAAGGGCGTGCGCGACGCCGACGCGAGCGGTGTCATTCGCCGCTTGCAGCCGAAGGTCGAGAAGGTGGCCGGCATTTCGCTGTTTATGCAGCCGGTGCAGGATCTGACCATCGAAAATCGCGTCAGCCGCACGCAGTACCAGTTCAGCGTCGAAGATGCCAACGCGGACGAACTCGCCGAATGGGTGCCGAAGCTGCTCGCCCGCCTGCGCCAGTTGCCGGTCCTCGCCGACGTCGCCAGCGACGTGCAGGACCAGGGGCTACAGGCCTATGTCGACATCGATCGGGCCAGCGCCAGCCGCCTCGGTATCACGCCGGCGGCGATCGACAACGCGCTCTACAACGCCTTTGGCCAGCGTCTGGTATCGACCATCTTCACCCAGTCCAACCTCTATCGCGTGGTGCTCGAGGTCAAGCCGGAATTCAAGGCGGGCCTGCCCGCGCTCGACGGCATTTACATCGTTTCGACCGCCAACGGCGTCACGGCGCAGGTGCCGCTCTCGTCGATTGCCCACTTCTCCGAACGCAGCATGCCGCTCTCGGTCAATCACATCGGCCAGTTTCCGGCCGCCACGCTGTCCTTCAACCTGGCGCCCGGCGCCTCGCTCGGCGACGCGGTCAAGGCGATCCACGCGGTCGAGCAGGAACTCGACCTGCCGGCCAGCGTGAAGACCGGCTTTCAGGGTGCCGCGCTGGCCTTCCAGGCCTCGCTCGACAACACGCTGCTGCTGATTCTGGCCGCCATCGTCGTCATGTACATCGTGCTCGGCGTGCTCTACGAGAGCTATATCCATCCAGTGACCATCCTGTCGACGCTACCCTCGGCCGGCGTCGGCGCCCTGCTCGCCCTGCTCCTGTCGCGCACGGACCTCGATGTGATCGCCATCATCGGCATCGTCCTCTTGATCGGCATTGTCAAGAAGAACGCGATCATGATGATCGACTTCGCGCTGGAGGCCGAACGCGAGCAGGGCAAGGCGCCGCGCGAGGCCATTTACGAGGCCTGCCTGCTGCGCTTCCGGCCCATCTTGATGACTACCATGGCCGCCCTGCTCGGCGCCCTGCCACTGATGCTCGGTACCGGCGTCGGCTCGGAATTGCGCCATCCGCTTGGCCTGGTGATGGTCGGCGGCCTGCTGGTCAGCCAGGTGCTGACGCTGTTCACCACGCCAGTCATCTACCTCGCCTTTGACCGGCTGGCGACGCGTTTCGGCCGACGCCTGAACAGCCCGTTCAAAGCGAAAGACGGAGCCGCCTGAGCGATCATGCATATCTCCGAAACCTTCATCCGGCGTCCGGTCGCGACCACCCTGCTGACGCTGGGTATCGCGCTGTTCGGCGCGATCGCCTTCACGCTGTTGCCGGTCTCGCCGCTGCCACAGGTCGATTTTCCGACCATTTCGGTACAGGCCTCTTTACCTGGTGCCAGCCCGGAGACGATGGCTTCCACCGTGGCGACGCCGCTCGAACGTTCGCTCGGCGTGATCGCCGGGGTGACCGAGATCACCTCTAGCAGCGCACTCGGCTCGACGCGTATCACCCTGCAATTTGACCTCGACCGCGACATCAATGGTGCCGCGCGCGACGTGCAGGCCGCCCTCAATGCGGCGCGCAGCCTTCTGCCCGCAGCCCTGCCGAGTAATCCGACCTATCGCAAGGTCAATCCGGCCGACGCGCCGATCATGATTCTCTCGCTGACCTCTGACTCGATGACGCGCGGGCAGATGTACGACGCTGGCTCGACCATCCTGGCGCAGAAAATCTCGCAGGTGAAGGGCGTCGGCCAGGTTACCGTCGGCGGCAGTTCGCTGCCGGCGGTGCGCGTTGAACTGAACCCCGGCGCACTGTCGCGAGCCGGTATCGGCGCTGAGGACGTACGCACGGCGATCGTCGCGACCAATGCCAATCGGCCGAAGGGTGCGCTGGAGCTAGGCGACCGCCAGTGGCAGGTCCTGGCCAACGACCAGGCCATGAAGGCGTCAGAGTACTTGCCGTTGATTGTCGCCTGGCGCAACGGTGCCGCCGTTCGCCTGGGGGACGTGGCGGACGTTCAGGACTCGGTGCAGGACGTGCGCAACGCCGGGCTGCACAACGGCCGGCCAGCCGTCATGCTGATCCTCAACCGGCAGCCCGGCGCCAACATCATCGAAACGGTCGATCAGGTCAAAGCCCTACTGCCGCAGCTGCGCGCTTCGATCCCGGCGGCCATCGACCTGAACGTAGTAATGGACCGCACGCCGACCATTCGCGCTTCGCTGCGCGACGTCGAACGCACGCTGCTCATCTCGATCGCGCTGGTCGTCATGGTGGTCTTCCTCTTCCTGCGCAACGGGCGCGCCGCGCTGGTACCGATCGTCGCCGTGCCGGTCTCTTTGATCGGCACTTTCGGCGTCATGTATCTGGCCGGCTACAGCCTGAACAACCTGTCGCTAATGGCGCTGACCATTGCCACCGGTTTCGTGGTGGACGACGCCGTGGTGGTCCTGGAAAACATCTCGCGCCACATCGAAGACGGCATGGAGCCTTTTGCCGCGGCCGTGCAGGGCGCGCGCGAGGTCGGGTTCACCGTGCTCTCGATGAGTTTCTCCCTGATCGCCGTATTTATCCCGATCCTGCTGATGGGCGGCATCGTCGGGCGGTTGTTTCGTGAGTTTGCGGTGACCCTGTCGGCCGCTATTCTGATTTCGCTGGTCATTTCACTGACCACGACGCCGATGATGTGCGCCCGCCTGCTGCGTCCGCAGCCGCTGGAGGAGGAAAGGGGGCGCCTGGCGCAGTGGAGCGAGCGCGTCTTCGTCGCCATGCATGGCGGCTACTGCCGCTCGCTCGACTGGGCGCTGGGGCACAGCCGCATCATGCTACTTATCCTGCTGGCGACGGTCGGTTTGAACATCTACCTCTACAGCATTGTGCCAAAAGGCTTTTTCCCGCAGCAGGACACCGGCCGCCTGACCGGTAACATCCAGGCTGATCAAAGTATTTCCTTCCAGGCCATGCGCGACAAACTGACCGCCTTCGTCGATATCGTTCGTCAGGATCCGGCCGTGGATAACGTGATCGGTTTTACCGGCGGCGGCCAGCGCAATACCGGCATGATGTTCGTCGCCCTGAAAGCCAAGTCGGAACGCGATCTGACGGCTGACCAGGTGATCGCCCGTCTGCGCAAGAAGCTGGCGCACGAACCCGGCGCCAATCTCTTCCTGCAACCGGTGCAGGACATTCGGGTCGGCGGCCGCTCGGCCAACGCGCAATACCAATTCACTCTGCAGGCCGACGGTATCGACCAACTGAGTGTCTGGGAACCACGCGTCCGGGCGGCTTTTAGCCAGTTGCCGCAGCTCACCGACGTCAATACCGACCAGCAGGACAAGGGCCTGCAAACCTCGCTGGTCATCGATCACGACGCCGTCGCCCGGCTTGGCCTCAACCAGAAACTGATCGACGCGACGCTCAATGACCTGTTCGGCCAACGCCAGGTGTCGACCATCTACAATCCGCTCAACCAATACCGCGTTGTCATGGAGGCCGCGCCGCAATACTGGCAAAGCCCGGAAAGTCTCAAGGACATATACGTCATCGGGCCAAGCATCGGCGGGGTGCCGACGCAGGTGCCGCTCGCCGCCTTCGCGCGCTGGCAAGCTTCGGCGACACCGCTCGCCGTCAACCATCAAGGGCAGTTCGCCGCGTCGACGATTTCCTTCAATCTGCCGGTCGGCGTCGCCCTGTCCGACGCCACCCTGGCAATCAACGGCGCTATGCTGAAACTTGGCGTGCCAGCGTCCGTGCAAGGTAGCTTCCAGGGGACGGCCAAAGTCTTCCAAGCCTCACTCGCCAACCAGCCGCTGCTCATTCTGGCGGCGGTGATCGCCGTTTACATCGTGCTCGGTATCCTCTACGAGAGCCTAGTCCATCCGGTGACCATTCTGTCGACGCTCCCTTCGGCCGGCGTCGGCGCGATCCTCGCCTTGCTCGCCTTCCAGACCGACTTCAGCATCATCGCGCTGATCGGCGTCATCCTGCTCATCGGCATCGTCAAGAAGAACGCCATCATGATGATCGACTTCGCGCTGCAGGCGCAGCGGCAGCGCGGCCTGCCGCCGCACGAGGCGATCCGCGAAGCCTGTCTGCTGCGCTTCCGGCCGATCATGATGACCACCATGGCCGCGCTGTTCGGCGCCCTACCCCTGGCGTTGGGCAGCGGCGACGGCGCCGAGCTGCGTCAGCCGCTGGGTATTTCGATCGTCGGCGGCCTGATCCTCAGTCAGCTATTGACCCTCTACACGACACCGGTCGTCTATCTCTATCTTGACCGTCTGCGCCTGTGGGGTCAGCGCGTCCGCCGCAATTTCCGCAAACCGTCGGCCGCCGAAGCAGGCGCCTTGCCATGAGCCAGAAATGAGATATTCCATGCACGCACGAATTGCCCGCGCTGTCTTGATCAGCGCGCTGTCGACGCTGGCCGGTTGCGCTGTCGGTCCCGATTACCAGCGCCCCGACGTCGCTGCACCGGCCCAGTTCAAGGAAACGCAGGGCTGGAAGATGGCCGAGCCGCGCGACGAGGCGCCCCGCAGCCCTTGGTGGGAACGCTACGGCGATCCGCAGCTGAATGGTCTGGTTGCCCAGGTCGAAGTCTCCAACCAGAACGTGCAAGCCGCCGCCGCGCAGTATCGGCAGGCGCAGGCGGTGCTCGGCGCGTCACGCGCCAGCTATTTTCCGACCGTCACTGGCGGTTTTGCGGCCACACGCGGGCAAGGCGCGACGAGTGCATCGACCACTACCGGCGCCATCCGAAATACCGACCAGTTGTCGCTCGGCGCCAGTTGGGAGGCCGACGTCTGGGGGCGCATCGGACGCGGCGTCGAATCGAGTGCGGCCTCGGCCGAGGCTAGTGCGGCCGACCTACAGGCGGCGCTGCTCAGCGCCCAAGGCACGCTGGTGCAAAGCTATACGCAACTGCGCGTCAATGACGCCCAGCGCCGTCTGCTCGACGAGACGGTGGCGGCCTACGAGCGCTCGCTGGAAATTACGCGCAACCGCTATGCCAGCGGCGTCGCTGCCCGCATCGACGTCGCGCAGGCGGAAACGCAACTCAAGACGACACAGGCGCAGGCCATCGACCTCGGTGTGCAGCGCGCCCAGTTGGAGCATGCGATTGCCCTGCTCATCGGCAAGGCGCCGGCCGATTTTTCGCTACCGCGGACCGACACCCTGCCGGTACTTCCGCAGATTCCGGTCGACCTGCCGTCGGTCCTGCTCGAACGGCGTCCCGACGTGGCGGCGGCGGAGCGCCGCGCCGCGGCGGCGAATGCCCAGATCGGCGTCGCGCAGTCTGCCTTCTTCCCAGCGCTGACCTTCAGCGCTGCCGGCGGCTACCAGAATACAAGCCTGTCGCAGTTGTTGAGCCTGCCCAATCGCTTCTGGTCGCTCGGGCCGGCGCTGGCGCAGACGCTGTTCGACGGGGGCGCGCGTTCCGCGCGGAAGGATCAGGCGATCGCTGCCTATGATCAGAGCGTGGCTACCTATCGTCAGGCCGTGCTGACCGCTTTTCAGGATGTCGAGGACAATCTCGCCGCCTTGCACGTGTTGGCCGCGGAACAGGTGGCGCAGCGTGAGGCAACGCAGTTCGCCGAAGAGTCGCTGCGCCTGACGGAAAATCAGTATCAATCCGGTACGGTCAGCTACCTGAACGTGGTGGTAGCGCAAGCGACGGCGCTAAGCGCGAAGATCAGCAGCCTGAACATTACCGGTCGTCGTCTATTGGCCAGCGCGGCGCTGCTCAAGGCATTGGGTGGGGACTGGCGGGCCGCTGGAATAGCGGAGCAAAAGCCATAAGCAAGCGGCTTTGCTGCGCCGCACAAATAGTTGTTGACATCCGTGGTCGGGTCCTTAGAATAGGAATCATGTTGCGGTGCACCATTTCTCCTCTCGACGGCAGGAGGGTAAGAATGGGGCGGCGCCAAATGACTTTTCCCGTCCAACTCTTCAAAGGATCACCATGAACAAGCTGACCGAGCAATTCTCCTCCACCAACAAAGCCAGCCTTGAGAACCTGCAGACCGTCGCCAACACGACGCTTGCGACCATCGAGCGCCTTGCTGCCCTGAACCTGAACACCGCCCGTGCCGTGCTGGAAGATAGCACCGCCAGCATCAATTCGCTGTCGTCGGTCAAGGATGCACAGAGCCTGATCGCGCTGCAAAAATCGCTGGCTCAGCCGGCGATCGAAAAAGCCATCGCCTACTCGCGCAGCGTGTATGAGATCATTAGCGAATCGTCGAAAGGTCTGACCCAGCTGTTCGAAGGCCACGCCGAGGAACTGAACAAGAACATCACCACGGCAATCGACAATGCGCTGAAGAACGCCCCGGCCGGTTCCGAAGTTGCCGTGAGTGCCGTGAAGTCGGCCATCTCGGCGGCAAACTCGGCTTACAGCAACATCAGCAAGGCGGCCAAGCAAGCGACGGAAATTGCCGAAGCCAACGTCGCTGCCGCCAACGCTGCAACCGTCAAATTGGTCAAGAAGGTCGCTTAAGTTACCTTCAGACTTGCGGCTCCGGCCCCGAAAAGGGCGGGAGACAAACCCGGCGCCACGGCGTCGGGTTTTTTCGTTGCTCGGCGGGAGTGTTCGGGCCACGCCAAGCGTAGTTGGTCAAGGGCTCTGATTTGACGTAATAAATATTTAGCAATACTTGTTGCTTCAATAAAGTCGACGGCGCAGACTGCGCTGACTATACACACTTAAACGCAGTGCAGGAGTACCCAGATGAACACATCCATTCTTAATTTTCTGAGAAGCAACGGTGAGCAACTCGACGCCGAGATTGCCAAAGCCCTCAAGATTCCCTTGAAAACGCTGCAAGCTCAAGTATCGCAACTCTCGGCGGCCGGCGAGGTGATCTGCTGCAACGTCACCCGCTATATTGAAGGCCAGAAGATCGAGGGCATCAGTTGCCGTCTGTCCTGTGACTTGCCGGCGCCGGCGCGCGGTCGCAAGCCGGGCGTGAAACGCGACACCAGTTCCGAGACGAATTTTAACTAGCACCGGGAACGAGGCCGGCAGCGGCCTCGGCAGGTGCCTAGCGCGATTCCTTGATTAGCCGGGAAGAACCCGGCTGAATCGGCCGCGCGTTGTTCGGGTAGAGGCGCGCGAAAATTGTCAGTTGCTCGGCTGATATCTGCTGCGGCTGCTTGAGCACGAGCCACAGCACCCCCTCGGAACACGGCGGCGTGGTCAGCGATCCCATGTAGGTGTAATAGCTGCGGCCTTCCGGCAATAGCTGGGAGACATCGATGCTGCTTGCCGGTGGTGTGACATCCTCGTTCTTCTCAAGCGGTAGATTGTTCCACACCGTCTGGATTACCGGATTGTCCTTTCCCTTCTCGAGCAGCACGGCAACGACGGCGATCTTGCCGTCTTCCGCCTTGTGCACAAGATGCACGACCATGTCGAAGGCCTTGCCATTCACTCGCTCCTCAGACGGTCGGTGAAAGTGGAACTGGACCAGTTCATAGGTCTTGCCAAGCAGGCTGATGCTGCTCCCGCCGACCGCCACCTGCACGGTGTGTCCATTGTCGACGACGCGAAACTGCGATGCGCGGTAAGCGAAGTGAATGGGTTCCAGATCGACAGCGATGCCATCGCGGATGTCGATCGGCGATTGCCGCTTGCCGCTGGCGCAGGTCGAAAATTCGCTTTTCAGCTTGTCCCAGTGGTCCGGGCCGTCTTCGCCCTCGTAGGACCAATGGATCTGCGTGTGCGCGTAAGCGACCGGCTCGTGTTCGACGATCGGCAACGGCGCCGGATGCCGCTGCATGCCGCGTGTCCTGGCCGTCACCCGGGGTGGTGTGGCCGGCGCAGCGGCCGGCTCGGGTTTTGCCAGGGCGGGCGTTTTCAGGTCGGCCCGCTTGCCGTCCCGCGCTCTTTCCTTCTCGAGCAGTGCAGCGTTGGCTTTGCGCAGTTCGTCCGCGGCGGCGCTCGCCTTTTCGGCGGTTCGGCTGGCCACCGCCAGAGCCTCGGCGCCGGGCCTGGGCCGACAGACTTCGCGCAACAGCTTGTCGTCGAGCGTGCCTGAACGGACCGGCATCTCGAGTTGCGTCTTGACTTCTTCCTCGCGCAACAGGTCGCCCTCGTCCTGGAAATACCGCCGTTTGACCGTGCTATAGGTGCGTAGCGAACAGTCGTAGCGGCTGAGCGCCTCGATGACGCGGTAGGAAGAGGAAGTCTTCGGGTCGTTGATCGGCTTGTCGAGAACGATGCGGCCGAGCGCCACAATTTTGCCGCCTGTCTCCTTCTTGATGCTCGATCGGTCGATCTCGACGCGCTTGCCCTGGTCGGTGGAGATGACTTGCCACGCCGCCTCGGCCAGCGCGGGCAGCGTGGCGGCAAGCAGGACGGCGATGAATCTGAAGCGCATGGCGGGACTCCCGTGAAGCGTTTTTCTTCTCATCCTCCTTTTCACGGAAAACCTGGGTAAAACTTTAGGTCTATTGCTGGCAGTTCTTGCCAATAACCAGCAATTCCAGTAAGTTGAGTGCCCTCGTTAGGGGTGCCGCGACAATGTCGTTGCGGCTGAGAGAGTCCCTTGGAACCTGTACGGGTCATGCCGTCGCAGGGAAGCGGAGTGTCAGCGTCGCCATCCCCTTGCGCGCCCTACTGTTTTTGTCACGCCCTTGCCCCGCTTTTGGCAACGCTTTTGGCACCACTCCTTCGCAAGGAAACACCATGAACGCTACCGAAAAATTCGTCGCCGCCGCCGCACATGTGGACGAAGCCGCCATCCACCCGCTGCCCAATTCGCGCAAGATCTACGTTGCCGGCAGCCGGCCGGATATTCGCGTGCCGATGCGCGAAATCGCGCAGTCCGATACGGACACGGCCTTTGGCGGCGAACAGAACCCGCCGATCTACGTTTACGACTGCTCGGGCCCGTATTCCGACCCGCTGGCCACGATCGATATTCGCACTGGCCTGCCCGCGCTGCGCGCGGGGTGGATCGCCGAGCGCGGCGACACCGTGGAACTGGACGACCTGACTTCCGACTTTGGCCGTGCGCGTGCCACCGACCACGCACTCGACGAACTGCGCTTCCCCGGCCTGCACCGCAAGCCGCGGCGCGCCAAGCACGGGGCCAATGTTAGCCAGATGCACTACGCCCGCCAAGGCATCATCACGCCGGAGATGGAGTACGTCGCTATCCGCGAGAATAACAACCGCCGCGCCTACGTCGAGCGGTTGAAAGCCTCCGGTCCACAGGGTGAGCGCTTCGCCGAAATCCTTTGCCGCCAGCACCCCGGCCACAGTTTCGGCGCCAGCATCCCGGACGAAATTACGCCGGAATTCGTGCGCTCTGAAATCGCCCGCGGCCGCGCCATCATTCCGAACAACATCAACCACCCGGAATCCGAGCCGATGATCATCGGCCGCAACTTCCTGACCAAGATCAATGCCAACATCGGCAATTCGGCGCTCGGCTCCTCCATTCAGGAAGAAGTCGAGAAGATGACCTGGTCTATCCGCTGGGGCGGCGACACGGTGATGGATCTGTCCACCGGCAAACATATTCACGAAACGCGCGAGTGGATCATCCGCAACAGCCCGGTGGCGATCGGCACGGTGCCGATCTACCAGGCGTTGGAAAAGGTCGAGGGCAAGGCCGAGAACCTGACCTGGGAAATTTTCCGTGACACGCTGATCGAACAGGCCGAGCAGGGTGTCGACTACTTCACCATCCACGCCGGCGTGCTCTTGCGCTATGTGCCGCTGACCGCCAAGCGGCTGACTGGCATCGTCTCGCGCGGCGGCTCGATCATGGCCAAGTGGTGTCTGGCGCACCACAAGGAAAGCTTTCTCTACACGCACTTCGAAGACATCTGCGAAATCATGAAGGCCTACGACGTGGCGTTTTCCCTCGGCGACGGTCTGCGTCCCGGCTCGATCTACGACGCCAACGACGAAGCGCAGCTCGGCGAACTGAAGACGCTCGGCGAACTGACGCAGATCGCCTGGAAGCACGACGTGCAGGTGATGATTGAAGGCCCTGGCCACGTGCCGATGCACCTAATCAAGGAGAACATGGACCTGCAACTGGAACAGTGCAGCGAAGCGCCGTTCTACACGCTTGGGCCGCTGACTACCGATATCGCGCCCGGTTACGACCACATCACGAGCGGCATTGGCGCCGCGATGATCGGCTGGTTCGGCACGGCGATGCTCTGCTACGTCACGCCCAAGGAGCACCTTGGCTTGCCCGGCAAGGACGACGTCAAGACCGGCATTATCACCTACAAGCTTGCTGCACATGCCGCTGATCTGGCTAAGGGACACCCCGGCGCGCAGATCCGCGACAATGCGCTGTCAAAAGCGCGCTTCGAGTTTCGCTGGGACGACCAGTTCAACCTTGGCCTGGATCCCGATAAGGCGCGCGAATTTCACGACGAGACGCTGCCCAAGGAATCAGCCAAGGTTGCCCATTTTTGTTCGATGTGCGGGCCGCATTTTTGCTCGATGAAGATCACCCAGGAGGTGCGCGAGTTCGCTGCGGCGCAAGGGGTCAACGAGGACGAAGCGCTGACCCGGGGCATGGAAGTCAAGGCGGTCGAATTCGTCAAGGCCGGGGCGGAGGTTTATCGCAAGCTTTGATCCCGACAACATGACGCGGCGCCAACGCCGCGCAGCAGCCCCGTCCACGCTTCACCCGCCACCGATTGTTCATGACAGACATACACGCGTCACGCAGCTACACCGAATCCGACATCCAGCGCCTTTTTAGCAGCGCCACCCTTCGCCGAGCCCAGGACTATCTGCGCCGGGTCAGTCGCCTGACCCTGAGCCCCAAGCACATCGGGGCCGACGTGCAGGGCACGGAACGCCAGCCTTACCGCGTGGATGTCGAATTCGCCGCCAATGCGCCGCTTTTCGCCGATGTCGGCCAGCGCTGGCTGATCGAGCCGAATTGCTCGTGTCCGGTCGGCTACGCCTGCAAGCACGCGGCGGCGGTGATGTTGCTGGCGCTAAAAGAGCGCGACAAGGCGCCGCAGATCAATCCAGAAGTGGCGAAATGGGCGGAGACCTTGCGTATTGAAGCCGGCCGCCCGGCCAGCGTGCCGGCCGGGCCGCGAACGAAAGTTTCGCAGGCGATCTACTATGTCGTTGGCCCGAATGCCTGGCGCGATGGCCTTTACCTGCATCTGCTGAAGGGCCGCTTCGATGCTGGGCACCGGCCAAGCAGCACGACCAGTCCGTGGAGCAACCTCGACCGGGCACTGCTCGCGCCGCCGCAGTTCGCCGACGCCGCCGACCTCGACATCTTTCGCCTGATGATGCGCATCGTCGGGCGGCACGGCGAGTGGGGCGAAATTCCCCTCACCGGGCTGGTCGGCGCCGACTTGCTCGAGCGCGTCCTGCACACCGGGCGCGCCTACTACGGGCAGGCCGGACAGAACCTCAACGCCCGTTTCATCCCGCTGACCCTCGGCCGCGAGCGCCCGGCCACGCTGACCTGGCAACCGGAAGAGGGGGATCTGCTGCGCGCCCGCCTGCTCACCACGCCGTCCGCCGCGCACATTGCCGGCACCGAGCCGCCGTGGTTCATCGACACACGGCAGGGCGAGGCCGGTCCAGTGAGCAGTGCCGCGTCGCCGCGCATCCTGTCGCGCCTGCTGGCGCTTCCCGCCCTGGCGCCGATTGATGTCGAGGTGGTCGCCGAACTGCTCCATGAAGCGGCGCCCGAGCTGCCCTCGCCGGCGCACGACGCGACGCGCAACCTGCGCCTCATCGACGTCGCGCCGACGCCGGTCCTGCGCCTCGATACCGCCAAGCCGTGGAGTATCCAGGCGCATCGCGGCTACGAGTCGAACTACGGGCAAATTTCCTACGATTACGCCGTGGTCGAGTTCCAGTACGGCGAAGTCACTCTCAGCCCGCGCGACACGAGCGAATTCACCACTCTGCCGGGCGGTGAAGCGGTGCGCGTCAAACGTCGGCCGGTCGAAGAAAAACACTATCTGGCCCAAATCAAGGAGTACGGTTTCGCGCCGCCGCCGCGTCACGCGCTGCAGTTTTACAGCAACAACGCGCCGGCCGGGCTGCTCGGACTCGACAGCGAGGCGGCCTGGAACTCCTTTTTTCGCGATCTCGCGCCGCGTCTGCGCGAGGCCGGCTGGCTGATCGACTTCCCGCAGGAGTTTCGTCATCACCTGTCGGTGGCCGGTGACTGGGACGTACAGGTCGAAGACGACGCCAGCGGCTGGTTCTCCGTCTCGCTCGGCATCGAGATCGAAGGGCAGCGCGTCGAACTGGCGCCGTTGCTCCATGCGCTCTTCGCGCGCGACCCGCGCTGGCTCGAAGCAGCGCGCCTAAACAGCATCCACAACGACGAGCAAATCGTCCTGATCGATGCCGAGAACCGTCGTGTCGGCGTCGCCGCCGAGCGCCTCAAGCCTCTGGCACGCACGCTGATCGACCTGTTCGACAAACTGCCGGCGAGCGGCGCTCTGCACGTCTCAAAATACGACGCCGAGCGCATCGCCGCGATCACCGAAGAAGGCGCATGGCGCAGCGACGGACTCGATGCCGTGCAGCGCTTCGCCGCCACCCTGCCCGGGGCGCGTCAGCCGAAAGCGGTCGAGCTGCCGTCTGGCCTGGCGCTCGCCCTGCGCCCCTACCAGCACGAAGGCCTCAACTGGCTGCAGCATCTGCGCGAACACGGCCTGGCCGGCATCCTGGCCGATGACATGGGCCTTGGCAAAACCGCGCAGACGCTGGCCCATCTGCTCGTCGAAAAAGAAGCCGGGCGGCTCGATCGGCCGGCTCTGATCGTCCTGCCCACCTCGCTGATCTTCAACTGGCAGCGCGAAGCCGAGCGTTTTGCGCCCGACCTGCGCGTTCTCGCGCTGCACGGCAAGGTTCGGCAGGAGGCGTTTTCGGCGATCCCCGAGCACGATGTCTGCCTGACCACTTATCCGCTGCTTTGGCGCGACGAAGATGTGCTCGCCGCGCAGCCCTGGCACCTGCTCATCCTTGATGAAGCGCAGACAGTGAAGAATGCATCGAGTAAGGCTGCCGTTGTCGTGCGCAAGCTGATCGCGCGGCACCGCTTGTGTCTCACCGGTACGCCACTGGAGAACCATCTTGGCGAGCTGTGGGCACAGTTCGACTTCCTGCTGCCGGGCTTTCTCGGCGACGCGCGTCAGTTCACTAACGCCTGGCGCACGCCGATCGAAAAACACGGTAACGCGCTGCGCCGCGAGTTGCTGGCGCGCCGCATCAAGCCCTTTATCTTGCGCCGGCGCAAGGATGACGTCGCCAAGGAACTGCCGCCAAAGACCATCATCGTGCGCGCCGTGACGCTCGACGGCGGTCAGCGGGACCTCTACGAAACGGTGCGCAGCACGATGGACAAGCAGGTGCGCGACGCGATTGCCGCCAAGGGTTTCGCGCGCAGCCAGATCGTCATTCTCGACGCTCTGCTCAAATTGCGTCAGGTATGCTGCGACCCTCGCCTACTCAAGCTGCCCGCCGCCGCCAAGGTCAAGGAACGCGCCAAGCTCGACCTGCTGATGGGCATGCTGCCCGAGATGATTGACGAAGGCCGCCGCGTGCTGCTCTTCTCGCAATTCACCGGCATGCTCGACCTGGTCGGCGCCGAACTCGACAAGGCCAAGCTTCCGTTCGTGCGCCTTGACGGCCAGACCACCGACCGGCAAACGCCGATCCAGCGCTTTCAGAACGAGGAAGTGCCGATCTTTCTGATCAGCCTAAAAGCTGGCGGCGTCGGCCTCAACCTGACCGCCGCCGACACCGTCATCCACTACGACCCGTGGTGGAACCCGGCCGCAGAAAATCAGGCCACCGACCGCGCGCACCGCATCGGGCAGGACAAGCCGGTGTTCGTCTATAAACTTGTCGTCGCCGGCAGCATCGAAGAGAAAATTCTGTCCCTGCAGGCGCGCAAGGCCGAACTGGCCGCCGGCATTCTTTCCGAGGACTATGAAGGCAGCGCCAAATTCGGTGAAACCGACGTCGCCGCGCTGCTCGCGCCGCTGCCGAGCGGGCCGGACTAATTCGGCGCGCCCGGCCGCGGGCGAGCGCTGGCCGGGAACATCCTCGCAAATCCGTTACCTACGCCGGATCACGGCCAGCGTGTTGAGGCTGCCGCCCTGTGGCGCTCAAAACTCGAGCACGATCCGTCCGTCGATGGCGCCCTTGCGCATGGCGGCGAAAATGTCGTTGATGTGCTCTAGACGGTCGGTCGAGTAATGGGTGGTTACCTTGCCCTCGGCGGCGAAGGCCAGGGCTTCCTCGAGGTCCTTGCGGGTACCGACGATCGAGCCGCGCACCGTCTTGGCGTTGAGCACCACGTCGAAGATCGGCAGGTCGAAGCTGCCCGGTGGCAGGCCGACGATGGCCATCGTGCCGCGCTTGTGCAGCATCCCCAGGGCCTGTGCGAAGGCAGTCCGCGAGACAGCGGTGACCAGCACGCCGTGCGTGCCGCGCAGGGCCTTCTGCACTTCTTGAACGGCATCCTGCTTAGCCGCGTTGATCACCAGGTCGGCGCCCAGATCGCTGGCCAGTTCGAGCTTCTCGTCGGCGATGTCGACCGCGACGATGTGAAAGCCCATGGCCTTGGCGTACTGGACGGCCATGTGGCCGAGCCCGCCGATGCCGGAGATGGTCACCCAGTCGCCCGGCTTGCATTCGAGCATCTTCAGCGCCTTGTACACCGTCAGCCCGGCACAGAGCACCGGCGCGGCGGGCGCGAACTCCAGGCTATCCGGCAGGCGCCCGACGTAGGCCGGGTCGGCCAGCACGTAGTCGGCGAAACAGCCATTGACTGTGTAGCCGGTCATCTGCTGCTGGTCGCACAGCGTTTCCCAGCCGGTGATGCAGTACTCGCAGTGGCCGCAGGCGGTGTGCAGCCAGGGCACGCCGACCCGGTCGCCTTCTTTATGCAGCGTCACGCCAGCGCCCACGCCGACAACGTAGCCAACGCCCTCGTGGCCGGGAATAAAGGGCGGCGTCGGCTGTATCGGCCAGTCGCCGTCGGCGGCATGCAGGTCAGTATGACAAACGCCAGAAGCGACGATCTTCACCAGAATTTGTCCCGCTTCAACCCTTGGGACGGCAACTTCCTCGATGGTTAGCGGCTTGCCGAAGTCGCGTACCAACGCTGCTTTCATTGTTGCAGCCATGACTTACTCCTTCGTGTCGAAGAAGTTATTTAGACTTGGCCGGGATGCCGATAGTTGCGATACGCCTCGCGCAATAGCTCGACCGGGTGCACAACTTGATGCGGCTGCATCTGCTGGAACTGCAGTCGGCAGCTTAGGCAGTCGGTCGCTACGCGGTCGGGCGCGGCGGCGGCAATTTTGTCGGTCAGGCGGGCACCGATGGCGAGTGAGGTCGCGTGGAAATCCTGCTTGAACCCCATAATGCCGCCCAGACCGCAGCAATCGAAAGCGTCGCCAATCCTTGTCGCGCGGATTTCCGGCAGCAGTGCGAGTAACTTCAGCCATGGCTGGCCGATGCCCTGCTGGCGCTGATGACAGGGCGCGAAATAGCCGACCTGCTCTGGCAGCGGGCCGAACTCCGTGTTGAACTGGCCGGCCGCGTGGAGCTCCCACAGGTACTCACCCAGATCGTAGGTATGGTTGGCGACGCGCAGCCGATCAACGCCGTCGATTTGGGCGAAGTAGCCCTGGTCTCGGAAGACCTTCAGTTGCAGGAAGGCGAGCATCCACGGCTGGCGTCCCTGTGCCGAACGGTTGTTCGTCCGCCCGGTCAAAGCCGCATCGTCGCCTTCCAGGCGGCGGCTGACCTGTTCCATGTCGCCCTTCGCCTCGGCGCGTAACTGTTGCACTAGCGCGCGATACTCTGCCGAGTATTCGGCGCCCTCGCGAAGGACCGATTTCAGGAGATAGCCGCAGGTCGGGCAGGAACAGACGATGTCGAAGCCGGCGCTGACGCAGCGACCGAGTTCGGCAACGTTGGCGCGCGCGCGGTCGAAGGTGAAGGGGCGGTCGCCCTCGAGCATGCTCGGCATGCCGCAGCACGCTTGCTTTGGCAGATAGACGGCGACGCCGTTTTTTTGCAGGACTTCGACCGTGGCCTTGGCCACTTCGGGAAAGTAGTAACGCGCGGTGCAGCCGGCGAAGTAGGCCACCTTGCGCCCGCTCGTCTGCGGCATCTCCATGAGTCTGCGCGCTCTCGCCCAGGCGGTGAAGCCGTCGTGCGGAAAGCGCGGCAGCTGGCGTTCGGGATGAATGCCGAGCAGGCGCTTGACACCTCTGCCCACGGCGTTGTCGCCGACCAGGAGATTGGCCAGCCGGGGCAGGGCGCCGCCGAGCCGGCCGGTCAGTTGAACATTCTCGATCAGGCGGACGTTGCGTGGCAGGCCGGCGCGTTCGACAAAGGCATCCTTGGCTTCCCGGATCCACGTTTGCACCGGCGTGCACGGGCAGATGCCGCAGGTATTGCACAGATCGAGCAGCGCACTCATTTCGGCGGAGGAGATCGGCGCGCCGCCGCCGGCTTGCCGATCGTAAAGCTGGTACAGCTGCGGGAAGAAGAGGCACGACGAGCCGGCCATCAAATCCCGGCAATGCCCGCAGCCGGTGCAGCGATCGATCACCCGGCGCGCCCGCCCCTCGGCGGAGGCGTCCGCCAGCGCGGCGTCCGGCGCCGGGCCTTGCAGTATCCCGCTCAGACGGTCTGGCCTTCGAGCTTGCGCTCGGTCGCCGATTCGACCAGCCAGTCGATCCACTGATCCATTCCGTTGCCGTTCTTCGACGACAGCTCGATGATCGGCAGGTCGCCGCGAATAGCGCTGATATTGGCGCGCGCTCGGGCGACGCTGAATTCTTCCATGTAAGGTAACAGATCAGTCTTCGTGATCAGCGCCTGATCGGCAGCGCGGAACATGACCGGGTACTTGGACGGCTTATCGTCGCCTTCGGTTACCGACAGTAGCAGTACGTTGCAGTGCTGGCCGATGTCGAAGCTCGCCGGGCAGACGAGGTTGCCGACGTTCTCGATGAACAGAATATCCACCCCGGCCAGATCGAGATCGTGTAGTGCTGCGTGCACCATATGGGCGTCGAGGTGGCAGGCCATGCCGGTGGTGATCTGCACCGCCGGCACGCCGTGCCGACGGATGCGTTCGGCGTCGTTCTCCGTCTCCAGGTCACCTTCGATAACGGCGATGCGCAGGCCCGCTGGCAGGGCCTTGATGGTCGCCTCGAGCAGGCTGGTCTTGCCGCTGCCGGGCGCCGACATGATGTTTACCGCGAAGACATTGTAATCCTCGAAATGGGCGCGATTGTGGTCGGCCTGGATGTCGTTTTCGTGGAGCAGGTTCTCGAGTACTTCGATGGTGTGGAACTCATCGCCCTCGAGCAGATGACGATTGGCATCGGTCACGTTGCAGCCGCAGTTATCGCACATGGTCATTTCCTCTGTTGGTGGCCCGCAGGCCGTGTTTCTTGATCGTGAATGGCGGGGTATTGCTTAGCCGCCCAGTTGCCACATGCGTTGGGCGTCGCCCGCTGTCGCGCCGACGGCGAAGCTGTGACCGGCTGGCTTGGCATTGATGGCCGCGAGTATCTGCGCTTCGAGGCGATCGTCGGCCTCGGAGCCGCGCAGCGCGCCGCGTAGGTCTACACCGCCTTGCTGCGCCATGCAGGGCACCAGGCGGCCGGTACAGGTGACGCGAACTCGATTGCAGGCGCCACAGAAACCGTGGCTCATCGGCGTAATGAAGCCCACCTGGCGCCCGGTTTCGGCCACGCTCCAGTAACGGCATGGGCCGCCGGTTTTCGTCTCGGTCGGGATCAGCGTCCAGCGGTGCGACAGATTCCAGCGCACCAAGTCGAGCGGCAGATATTGTTCGGCGCCGAGCCCGCCGAGTGGCATCATTTCAATCATCGCCATGTCGCAGCCGTGCTCGCCGCACCAGTGAATCAGCTTGTCGAATTCCGAATCGTTGATGCCGGCCAGTGCCACGGTGTTGATGCGTACCGACAACCCGGCAGCGCGCGCCGCGTCGATTCCGGCCAGCACCTCGGGGAGACCGTCGCGGTGGGTGATATGCCGGAAGGTCACTTCATCGAGCGTATCGAGCGAGACATTGACTCGGCGCACACCCGCTGCGGCTAATGCCGTAGCGTGGCGCGCCAGCAAGGTGCCGTTGGTCGTCAGCGTCAGCTCGTCGAGTTCGCCCGACGCGACGCGCGTGCCGAGTCGTTCGATGAGGGTCATCGCGCCATGGCGCACCAGCGGTTCGCCACCGGTCAGGCGCAGCTTGCGGATGCCCAGTCGGATGAAAGCGTCGCACAGCCGCTCCATTTCCTCGATGCTGAGCACGTCGGGTTTGGGCAGGAACTTCACCTCGTCGCGCATACAGTAATGACAGCGCAGATTGCAGCGGTCCGTAACCGACAAACGTAAGTAGGTAATCTGACGGCCGAAGGCGTCGGACAACTGTGAAACCGGCGTGCGCTCGATGCGGGCAAAAGGAGACAGGCGATCCATGGCGGTACCTCGAAAGAGGGCGGCTGCCGTTGCAGATCGCCCTGTGACTGTTGGCCTCAGTATTGGTGCCGGCGGCGAGGCGCGCAATGGAATCGTAGGCTTCCCGAACTCACTGTGTCATTTTGAGACAGGGCCGTTTTTCTTAACTGTCGATGGCCCTGAGGACGACGCTTCGAAGCTTTCGATATAAAGCTCCTGGCCCTGGATCACCTCGACATCGTTGCCGCTGCACTTCGGGCATTCGAAGCGGAAGCGCGGGATGTCGAACTCGTTGGCACAGGTGCGACAGCGCCCGCGCACGCCGATCACGTCGATGACCAGTTCGGCGCCGTCGGCGATCGTCCCTTCGGCGAACATTTCGAAGCAGGAGGATAATTGCTGGGGTTCGACGGCGCGCAGGCGGCCGACCTTGAGCAGTACCCGGCTGACGCGGGTCGCCCCGTGCCGCGCCGCCTGCGTTTCGATGATGCGGATGAGGCCGGTGACAATGGCTGTTTCGTGCATGCTGGGTTCTCCGTTGCGGGCGTCAATAAAACGAATAAAGGGTCGCGCAACGCGGCTGTACATCGGCCGCGGCGATACACTGTAGCGCCTTTGTAACCGACCACACCCCCATTTGGCGAGCCTTTGCGGGTCAAAAAACAGGCCCTGTCACAAATTGACACAATGATTTTCCCAATCGCCGAGTTTGCATTGCGAGCACGTATCCCGACTCCGATACTGTGACCATAGGAACGCGATGGACCGGATTTTCCGGCACCGTGTGACTGATCAGGACTAAGAGAAGGGATTTAAAAATGCTCGCCTCAACCAGCTTCGACCCGGCCCTGACGGCTTGGCTCGGCGCAATTATTCTCCTGCTCGGCGAATTATTCGCCTTGCTGTCGCTGCGCAACCTGCCTCGGTTGATTGTCATTTCGACGATCGCCGAAGTCGGCTATGTGCTGCTCGGCCTCGGACTCGGCGGCTCTGCCGGCGAAACGGGCGCCTTCATGCACCTCGGCTACCAAGCCGTGATGCGCGGGCTGGTCATCCTGACCGCCTGGTGGCTGATCCGCCGCACCGGTTCGTCGAAACTCGACGACCTCGCCGGCAGCGGTCAGCGCATGCCGGTCGCCGCCACACTGTTCGGCTTCGGCATGTTCTCGGTGATGGGCCTGTCGCCGTTCAAGGGCTCCTTCAGCAAGTTCCTGGTCCTCTACGCCGCGATCGAACAGGGGCAGTGGTTGCTGGCTGCCGTCGGTACGCTGGCGAGCATCATTGCCGCCGTGTACTACATCATCATCATCCAGCGTGTCTGCCTCGAACCGGCTGCCGGCAAGCTCGAACTGCGCGCCGCACCGTCGTGGCTGGCCGCGCCGATCGCCGCCCTGACCGCGCTGACGGTGTATATGAGCATCTGGCCAGAGCCCTTCCTGCATCACGCTGCCGCGCTGGCCGGGGTGCTCGACGTCTCGCTGGTGCCGCAATTCGAATCGCCCTGGTCGACCTTGGTCCTGGTGCCCTATGTTGGCGCCTTCGCTCTCTACGCCATTGGCCGCTTCTCGCACCGTCTGCGCGACGCCGCCGCACTGCTGGTTGCCGCCGCGACGCTGTTCATGACGATCCAGGAGCCGGGCCTCGATGCGGTCTCGCGCCTCTTCGCGATCATCTTCGTCGGCATCTCCTTCCTCGTCGTGCTCTATTCGCACGGCTACATGAAGCATGCCGAGCAGACGAACCGCTACACCTTCTTCGTCTTCCTGCTGCTCGGCTCGCTGCTCGGTCTGGCGACCGCACACGAGTTCGGCAACTTCTACGTCTTCTGGGAACTGATGACGTGGAGCTCCTACCTGCTGGTCATGCATGAGCAGACGCCGAAAGCCCTCAAGGCCGGTATGGTGTACTTCCTGATGTGCGCTTCGGGCGCCTACGTCATGCATTTTGGCATCCTGCTCGTGCATTCGCAGATGGGCACCTTCGAGTTCACTACCGTCGCCGCGAACATCGGCCAGATGGATTCGACCGTCGGCATGCTCGCCGCCCTGTGCTTCTTCGTCGGCTTCGCCGTGAAGGCCGGCTTCGTACCGTTGCATGCGTGGCTGCCGCTGGCCCACCCGGAGGCGCCGTCGTCGATCTCCGCACCGCTCTCCGGTATCCTGACCAAGGCCGGTATCTTCGGTATGGTCAAAGTGCTCTACATTGTCTTCGGTGCCACCGCCCTGACGCGCTTCGCCAGTTCCGGCTCCGGCTTTGACATCGGCATGTTGCTCCTCGTGCTTGGCTGTGCCACCTTCGTGTTCGGCGAAGTGATGGCGCTGTTGCAGACCGAAATCAAGCGCATGCTGGCTTACTCGACGCTGGCGCAGATCGGTGAGATCGGCGCCGTCCTCGGCCTCGGCACCTCGCTGGCCACCTCCGCCGCGCTGCTCCACGTGAGCAACCATGCGGTGATGAAGACCCTGCTGTTCTTCGCGGCCGGTGCCTTCATTCTGCAAAGCGGCAAGCGCCAGATCAAGGAACTGGCCGGACTGGGCAAAGTCATGCCCTTCACCGCCGGTTGCTACGCGCTGGCAACCATTTCGATCATGGGGCTGCCGCCGTTCTCCGGCTTCATCAGCAAGTTCCTGATGATCACCGCTGCCGCCGCCGCTGGCCGGGTCGATGTCGCCGCCCTGCTCCTGATCGGTAGCGTGATCGCCGCCTTTTACTACCTGCGCATCGTCAAGATCCTCTTCTTCTGTCCGTACGAAGGTCCGGCCATCAAGGAAGCGCCGGCCTCGATGCTCGCCGCGCTCGGCATCCTCGCCGCTGCAATCATCTTCGGTGGCGTCGCTCCCGGCTTCCAACTCGACGCCGTACGCGCTGTCGGCGACATGGTGGGCACCCGCGCTGGTCTGCCCCCGGTCGAACTGCCCAATCTGTTGATCGACTGGCCGATTGCCGCCGTGGTCGCCACACTCGGTGCCGTCGCTGTCTGGCTGCTCGGCAAGTCCTCCCCGACCGCCGCCGCGCGCCTGGCCATCGCCGTGCCGCTGGCCGCCTTCGTGGCCATCCTGGCGCAGCCGGAACGCTACGACGCGCTGTCCTTCGCCTTTGCCCTGCTGGTCGCCGGCGTCGGTACGCTGAACATGGCCTACGCTACCGGCTACATGGCCCACGGCCACGCCCAACCACGCTTCTACGCCGCCTTCGCGCTGTTGATGGCGGGGCTAATCGGCATGGCCGGTAGCCACGACTTCTTCAACTTCTTCGCTTTCTGGGAGTTGATGAGCAGCTGGGCGCTGTATGTTGCACTGGTGCATGAAGAGACCGGCGACGCACGTCGCGAGGCGATGAAGTACTTCATGTTCAACACTTGCGGTGCCTGCTTCATGTTCCTCGGCATCGCCATGCTCGGTACGGCGAGCGGCAGCTTCGAATTCGCTGCCATCGCCCAGGCTGCTCCGGCGATGTCGCTGCCCTGGCTGAGCGCAGCGCTGATCCTGGTGGTTCTCGGGATGTTGATGAAAGCGGCCATGCTGCCGATTCGCATCGACTACCAGATGCACCCGGCCACCGCGCCGACGCCGGTTTCCGGCTACATCTCGGCGGTGCTGCTGAAGAGCGGTCCCTACGGTGTCCTGAAGCTCTTCGCCATCCTCGGCGGCGCGGCCCTGTTCGACCGCCTCGGCGTCATCTCCGGCATGCCGTTGCTGATGTACGCGGTCGCCGTGATCGGTGGCATCACGCTGTTCTATGCCGGTGCCATGGCGGTGGTGCAGACCGGGATCAAGCGTCTGCTGATCTATAGCACTGTTTGTCAGCTCGGTTACGTCACCATGGCGCTGGCGCTCGGCACCACCTTAGGTGTGGCCGGTGGCCTGATGCACTTCGTCAATCACATGATGCTCAAGGATCTGCTGTTCCTCTGTGCTGGTTGCATCATGGTGGCCAGTCATGCCACCACGCTCGACCAATTGGGTGGCCTCGGCCGCAAGATGCCGATCACCTTCGGGATCTTCCTGTTCGCCGGTCTGTCGCTGTCCGGGGTGCCGCCGCTCAACGGCTTCTCGTCGAAGTGGCTGATCTATCAGGCCGCCTTCGGGTCGGGCCACTACGTGCTCGGCGTCGCTGCCCTGGTGGCCAGTCTGTTCACGCTTGCCGCCATCCTCAAGTTCGCTCACGCGGCCTTCATGGGTGCGCCCGGCGAGGCTGCCGAACACGCCCAGGAAGCGCCGGCCATCATGCTGGTGCCGATGGGTATCCTGACCGCCGGCTGCGTCGCCGTTGGCGTGATGCCGGGCCTGCTGCTGGTCCCGATCGCCGCCATCCAGGAACAACTGGGCATGGCGCCGATTGCTGCCACCTGGCTGGGTGCGCTGCCGGGTACCGGCGGCTGGCATCCGGCCATGCTGTCGGCTCTGTTGCTGGTGCTTGGCGGTATCGCCTCGCTCTACCTGCGCCTCGGTCGCGGTGGTGTGCCGGTGGTCCGCTCGTCGATCCACTTGTGCGGCGTGACCGACATTACGCCGGCCGCGTTCAACATCAGTGCCGCAAACCTCTATGAAACGCCCGATGCCGCCATCTGCGAAGTGCTGCGCGCCGAGCACGTCACCGGTTACGGCGACGCCGACGCGGCTGTCCGTGCGCTTGCCGTATCCACCGAAATCAAGCCAGCCTGAGGGAGAACAATCATGCTTGAATCACTTTATGCCTCAATCGCGACGCTGCTCTTCCCCGGCGGCCTGTTTGCCCTTGCCCTCGGTCTGGCCCTGAAGGGCCTTGACCGGCGGCTGGCAGCCCGCCTCCAGGCCCGCGTTGGGCCACCGCTGGCGCAGCCGCTGTACGACCTCGTCAAACTGGCCCGGAAACGCACCATGGTGCCGGATATCGCGGCCCTGCCGGTCTTTCTCGGCGCACCGCTGATCGGCGCCGTGTCGATGCTGCTCGCCGCCGCCCTGGTGCCGATCGCCGGTGTCTATACGCCGTCGCCGGTGCTGGGTGACCTGCTGGTCCTGCTCTACCTGCTGACCGTTCCGGCGGTGGCCCTGATGATCGCCGGTTCGGCTTCCGGTTCGCCGTTCGGCGCCATCGGCTTCTCCCGCGAAATGGCCATGATGCTGGCCTACGAGGGTCCGCTGGTGCTGGTCGTCACCGCCGTTGCGATGCGCACCGGTCTTGGCCAGGGCGAACTGATCAGCTTCTCGCTGACCGAAATCATCGCTTACCAGCAAAGTCACGGCGCTTTCCTCTTCGATCCGGTGATGTGGCCGGCGCTGATCGCCTTCGCCGCCTTCTTCCCGGCCAACCTCGGTATCGTCCCGTTCGACATTCCCGAGGCTGAAACCGAAGTGCTGGAAGGGCCGCTGCTCGAGTACTCGGGTCCTGCATTGGGCCTATTCAAGGTCATGTCGGCGCTCAAGGCCGTCGTCGTCCTCGGCCTCGGCGTTGCCCTGTTCTTCCCGATCGCCCCGGCCGGCGTGGCCGGACTGGCGGTCCATCTGGTCAAACTGGTCGTCCTGATGATGCTTGGCGTCACCGTGGTACGCGTATCCTGTGGGCGGATGCGTATCGATCAAGCCTTCCGCTTCTTCCTCAAGTGGCCGTTGGTGCTGTCCATTATCTCCGTCGCCTGCGTCGCCCTTGCCTAAGGAATACGCCATGAACACCCTGCTCGAAACCCTCTCCACCAAAGCGCGCAACATTGCCGCGCGCTCGCCCTGGATTTATCGCATCAACGCCGGCTCGTGCAACGGCTGCGACGTCGAATGCGCGACCACCGCGCTGATTCCGCGCTACGACGTCGAGCGGCTCGGCTGCCAGTATTGCGGCAG
>Ga0209125_1000921_pt1 | contig 32114 bp, 27 predicted proteins | sample BarGraIncub1131A_FD_184503 | JGI IMG/M metagenome (GOLD analysis project Ga0209125, IMG submission 184503) | Arctic peat soil microbial communities from Barrow, Alaska - Barrow Graham LP Incubations 11-31A (SPAdes) (version 2) | ecosystem: Environmental > Terrestrial > Soil > Wetlands > Peat... | reverse complement strand
TGCAGGGGGACTCGCCGAGAAAATTCTCCAGCAGGAAGTTCTTCTCAACGAGAAACTCTTTCAGTTTGCGGGCAAACGTGCCGGCGTCGATCAGATCCATCAGCCGGATTCCGCGGCGACCGATCTTGTCTTCGTAGCAGGGGCCGATACCGCGGCCGGTGGTGCCGATCTTCTGGTCGCCGCTTTTTGCTTCTCGGGCGATGTCAATCCGTTTGTGGTACGGCATGATGATATGCATCGATTCGGACAGCAGCAGGCAGGCATCGTCCTTGATTCGACCCGATTCCTTGAGCTTGGTGATCTCCCTGATGAACACCTCGGGGTCGAGAACCACGCCATTACCGATAATACAGCGCTTTCCCTCGTGTAAAATGCCGGAAGGGATCAGGTGCAGGACAACCTTCTCGTTGCCGACGACGAGGGTGTGCCCAGCGTTGTTCCCTCCCTGATAGCGGACGACATCGTCTGCATAGTGAGTGTAAATATCGACGACTTTACCTTTTCCTTCATCGCCCCATTGGGCGCCGACAACAACTACGTTTGCCATGTTCAGTTTTCTCCCTGGCTTTCTTCGATATAGTTCATAAGCCCCGGTCGGGCAATCATACTTCTCTCGATCGGAATCGTGCATCCATCAAGGCTGCGAACGGCCCGGTACGGCTCCTGGTCGTTGCCGATAACAAGCATGCAGCGGATATTCATTTTCTTTGCATATTCAAGTGACTGGGCATAGTCGCGGCGGATGATATCGCGGGCGGTGGTGTACCCAAGTGAGCGGAGCTGACGGGCAATCTGCAATACATCGCGCCGGTCGTGGCACGTGTTGAATAGCAGGAAGTCAGTGGCTGCGCACCCTTGCAGTTCCGGTCGGCGCTCGATTGTCTGCAGCAGATTGAGCAGGTTGAACGTGAACCCGGTGGCTGGCGCATCAAAGCCGTAGCGCCTGGTCAGATTATCGTACCGACCACCGCTGCAGACCGGTTCACCAAAACCGGTGACAAAGCCTTCGAAGGTGATTCCGGAGTGATAATCAAGCCCCCGGGTTTCTCCCAGATCAATCGAAAGGTAGTCAGTGACGCCGTGAATATCAAGAATCTCCAACACCTGCTGCAGATTTTCAAGCGCTGAGATTGAGCGGGCATTGGTCACGATCGCTTTTGCCGTTTCCAGCACGTCCCGACCCCCGAACAGACGTGGCAGTGCACTTATTTCGCGAGCAGATTCAGGTGAAACCGTATGCTCTTTAAGCAGGGCTGCCACAGCAGAGCTGTCCTTTCGTGACACCGCCTCACGCAATTGGTGGAGCGGTTCACCACCCAAACCGGAAGCCAGGAAAACACCCTGGCAGAATTCAACCTGTCCGAGATCAACGGTAAAGTTGTCCAGGCCCAGCACCTGCATCGCTTCAATCGCCATGACAATCATCTCTGCATCAGCTTCAGGCGAGTCCAGGCCGATCAGCTCGACGCCGGTCTGAAACAGTTCACGACTGCGTCCCGCCTGGATTTCGGTCTGGCGCAACACCCGCTCGCTGTAGCTGATACGGTGCGGTAGCGGCAGTGTGGCCATGCGCGTGGCCGCAATACGGGCTATCTGCGGGGTTATATCGGGGGGGAGAGCAAGCAGTCTGCCCGACTGGCGATCGTCAAAGCGGTAGGTCTTGCCTTTGAGCTCATCACCCATGCCGGTTGCCAGCACATCTTCATATTCAAGCCTTGGGGTAATGATGCGCCGAAAACCCCATAATTCAAACACGCGCAGCAGGCGATCTTCAATAGAGGCGATTTTCGCTGCCGCTTCCGGCAGGAAATCACTGACGCCTCTGGGGAGAGCTATGTCGCTAGGTGAAAGTATCATGGGTCCTTTTTACGTGCACGGTAGTATGCCAATACAATGGAATCGACTTTGATGCGGCATGATTCTCGGGCAGAGAACCGAGATTGCAGCAAAGGGTTGATTGTCTCAAAATCTGCTTGCCATGTCAAAACAAAAGGTTAGCGGGTACTCTCGGTAGCCGGTACTATTTCGTTCGAAGCAGGGGCCAAACTGCCGGGTGTCTTGACAGTGCTCTCCGGAGCCGGAGCTTGTCTGGCAGGGGCGGTTACTTCAGGCGGATCGACCGCTTTCAACGGCTGAGCCTGGGGTGGCACCGGTTTGCTAACAACTGTTCCTCCCGTTGCCTGTTTGTCAGCAGTCGGTTTGAGCCGCGAGGTCATCTCATCAAACAATTTACCGTACACTTCCGGTTCTTGTGTCTCACGGAGTAACCAGTCGCTTTTTTTCTGCTCAAGAGTGCGTCGAATCCCGTCAAGTGATTTGAAACGCACCTCTGTCTTTCGGGATAGATTCGCATCGGACTCGCTGAAATCGGGGTACTGAAGGTTGATCAGTGGGGAGTAGGTCAACAGTCGACTGCGAAAATTCGGGTATTCCCACAGGACGGTTCCATCGGGACCGAGTAACTGGGCAGTCATCATCAAATAGTTGTAATCGGTCTCGAGTGACGCCAGCAGATTGCTGGAATAGATTTTACCGGTTTGGGTCAGCCCGCTGACCACGACGATCATGACGGCGTCCAGGCGATTCTTCTTTATGTACGCGCCGAGCTCATCATTTTTCCAGAAATACTTATTGTATTTGATGTTTGCATCATCCCGTTTTTCTCGTCGCGACAAAAGTGAACTAAAAAGCTGTCGCGGGTCATCAGCCAGCGGAGTGACCGCATAGAAGCTGCCACTGCTCTGGAGTTTACGAACAAGCAGCGGTTCATATTTCCGATTTAGATCGGTAATGAGCTGCATCAGAAACTCTTTTTGAGGGTGGGTGATGTCGGAATCAGCATCAATCACAATCGGTGCAACCCCGAGTACCTTTACTTTTTCAGCAAAATTTTCGGCCGGGATATTGAAATAATTCTGGGCGCAGCCGAGCATGGTTCCGGAAACAAATAGCAACGCAACAACAAGTCGTTTCATGAGAAAACTCCTGGTGTGGATAATTTATGGGTGACGATAGTATCGGATTTGATCTGTAACTTGAGAGTGACGGTTTTGATGACGTTGTCCCCAGCGTCAAAACGCCTACAACGCCTCAATTCGTCACCATCCCTGATTTAAATTTGAACTTATACCAGAAAGCAGGGGTGTTTTCTACTCAATTTGAATGCTGAGCGGTGAGATGCGGCAGCGCGCCGCATACTCAATTTTATTGACAAAATACGGCGTTATTTCGTATCGTCACAAAACAAACCTGCTTATCGAGAGTGGTGGAGGGAAAAGGCCCTGCGAAGCCACAGCAACCGGTCAGTATGACGCCAGGTGCTAAATCCTGCCGAAAGGCAAAGATGAGAGGTGTGCTGTGCCGTTTGCCAGCCCCTTCTTCATTCGATGCGAAGGGCTTTTTAATGTCTGAAGGTTACGTCACGGAACAATCGAAAACTTTTGAAGCCGGTATCCGTTTGGACAGCGGGAGGATACTGGCTCCGATTACGCTTGTATATGAAACGTATGGCACTCTCAACGCGTCTGCAACCAACGCCATTCTGGTCGAGCATGCCTGGACCGGCGATGCGCATCTGGCCGGAAAACGTAACTCATTGGAAACAAAACCGGGCTGGTGGGATGCCATTGTCGGCCCCGGTCGTCTGCTCGATACGGACCACTATTTTGTTATCTGCTCAAATGTCATCGGTTCCTGCTTCGGCTCTACCGGACCCACCGCAATAAATCCCAAAAACGGCAAACGGTATAACCTTTCTTTCCCGGTAATTACGGTGCGCGATATGGTTCGTGCCCAGAAACTGTTAATCGATGCCCTTGGTATCGAGCGGTTGCTGGCCGTCATGGGGGGAAGCATGGGTGGCATGCAGGCCCTGGAGTGGGCGACGCAGTATCCTGACAGCATCGCCTCGGCCATCGTCCTCGCCACGACACCGCGCCCGTCACCACAGGCCATTTCACTCAATGCCATAGCCCGCTGGGCGATCTTCAATGACCCCACCTGGCGCAAGGGCGAATACAAGCATAATCCGAAGGATGGCCTGGCTCTGGCCCGCGGTATCGGTCATATTACGTTTCTCTCTGACGAATCGATGAACGCCAAGTTCGGGCGCCGTTTTTCAGCCCGGGACGGCCAGTTCGACTTCTTCGGCCAGTTCGAGGTGGAACGGTACCTGAATTACAATGGCTACAACTTTGTCGATCGTTTCGATGCCAACTCTTTTCTCTATCTCGCCAAGTCATTGGATCTCTACGATGTCGCCTGGGGGTACGAATCTATGGCCGAGGCGTTCAGCCAGGTCAAGGCGCCGATTCAATTCTACGCGTTCAGCTCCGACTGGCTCTATCCCCCCTATCAGACGGAAGAGATGGTTACGTGCCTTAAAGAGCTCGGGAAAAGCGTAGAGTATCACGTGATTACGTCGGCATATGGGCACGACGCCTTTCTGCTGGAACACGAGACTTTCGCGCCACTGGTGCGGAATTTCCTCGAGCGGGTCTGAAACGGTGAACATGTCTGATAAGAAAAACCCCCCAGCTGAATTCAGGGATAGTCGGTTGTTCAGAAAGCTGCGCCACGGGGTTGGCAAGGCAATTGGCGACTTCGGACTGATCGAAAATGGTGATCGTATCGCAGTGGCGGTCTCCGGTGGCAAGGACTCCTATACGTTACTACTGCTGTTGGAGGAGTTGCGCAGGAGAGCTCCGGTGACATTTGAACTGGTCGCCGTCAATATCGATTCCGGCTACCCCGGCTACCGCACCGATATCATCGAAAGCTTCTTCCGGGAACACGGTTTCTCCTACCGGATGGTGCCGAGCCGGCACTACGCCATTATTAAAGAAAAACGCCGGTCCGGTTCCTCCTACTGTTCCCTCTGCTCTCGGCTGAAGCGGGGAGAGCTCTATGGGGCCGCCAAAACATTGGGGTGCAACAAATTGGCGCTTGGCCATCATCGGGATGATTTTATTGAGACCCTGCTGCTGAACCAGTTTTTTGTCGGTTCACTCAAATCGATGTCTGCATCCATGTTGGCCGACAATGGCATAATTACCGTAATCAGGCCATTGGTCTACCTTGCTGAAGAAGATATAGACACGTTTTCCCGTCATGCCGAGTTGCCGGTAGTCAGTTGCTGTTGCCCGGTCAGTGGCACCGCCGACATGCAGCGCCAGCGGATGAAACAGCTGCTGGTAGAGTTACAGGCCGATATTCCACATATCAAAAGCAGTCTGCTGAAAGCACTTTCAAATGTTCACCCCCGCCATCTGCTTGATCCTTCGCTGCGCCGGGATTCGGCAGGGACGGGAAAGATAACTGCTCTTCCTGCCACCCCCACTCCGCTTCCTGATCCGGATCCCCATGTCTCCCAGCAGATCGAGGGCTGAATACCAGCCACCAATCGCTACAACAGCCACTCCTGCTATCATTATCGCTTCCATATACTCTCCTTACTGTTTAGAATGGGGTGAGTATACCAGGGTGGTATGACAGAATATGTCATTTGGAATTAGCGGGAATTGTGCCGGAGTGGTTCCGTGTGCATCCGACCGCTCTGCAAGGAACCGTCGTGAGTAATCAACATCCAGAAAAGGTACTGAAATGGCTGCAGTCGAAGCCGTCACTGAACGAGCTCAGCGGGGCATATCCGGAGTTGCGCGCAACTATCCGGGCTGAAGTAGCCGATATTGTGGCGAATGGTACCGCAGCAGATCTTCCGGCCTACCTCAAGCGGATGTCGCTGGCAGAGCATCTTCTGGAAAAAAAATATCACGGGAGTCGGGGAGACAGGAAAATCGCCGCTGCTTTGGTGCTGCAGGGTGTGCGCACTCGCATGGCACATCTGGCAATCAAGCAGCATCTGGTTGCTGAAGCTACCGGCATTGAAAAGGGGAACGTTCGCTTTAACCTGCTGAACGGCTATCTTGCCCAAAAACTGCTCTTTGCCGACGGTCTTGAGCGCAAACCGGTTTCGCTATTCTGGTTCCGCTTGATCTGGCCGCTATTGTGGCAGAGACGGCTTCTCATGCCGCTTGTGCAGTCGGCGGGAATTTATTGTTTCTATTCTCGGCAGCTGGTTGAGGCACTTGCTGCGCTGATCGCCTCTCGAACCTGCCTGGAGATTGGCGCTGGTGATGGCACCTTAACGCGCTTTCTGGCTGACAGTGGCGTCAATATTACGGCCAGTGATGATTACAGCTGGAAGCATGACTACCCCGACTTCGTCGTCAGGCGGGATGCCCATGAGGCATTGCGTGAGTACGCTCCCGAAGTCGTTCTTTGCTCCTGGCCGCCGGCCGGCAACACATTTGAACAGCAGGTGTTCAGAACCAGAAGCGTACAGCTGTACATTGTTATCAGTAGTCGCCACCGGTTTGCCGCAGGGAACTGGGATGACTACCGGCAGCAGTCAACGTTTGATCATCAACAAGATGAAAAGCTGAGTAGCCTCGTGCTTCCCCCTGAACTGGATGCAGCCGTGTACGTCTTTCGAAGAAAAAAGGTGGGGTAAGTCGTGTGTGGTGTGCGCAGATGTGCTCGATCAGGGTTCGCCGCGCTCGGCTTCTCCTGACAGCATGACGAGGTCGACCCGCCGGTTCTTGGCGCGTTCCTCGGGGGTGGCGTTGTCGGCAATAGGCCGAAATTCGGCGTAGCCGGTTGCAGATATTTTGTTGGGATCGACGTCAAAGTTTTTTAGCAGATATTTAACGGCATTTGTTGCCCGCGCCGTCGATAGTTCCCAGTTGGAGGAGAACTGTGCCGTGTTGATCGGGATGTTGTCGGTATGGCCTTCGAGCCGCAACGGATTATTGTACTGGGTCATCACTTCCGCAATGGTGTTGATCAGTTCATATGCCTCAGGCTTGATGTTAGCCTGCCCGGAGTTAAAAAATCCCGCTTCCTTAAGACTGACGATCAGCCCGCGACGGGTTATTTCCAGAGTGACCTTGTTTTGCGCCCCCTGTTTAACCAGATACGCCTCAACCGCCGATTTTATCTGACGGAAATCCCTCTCTTCCGCCCGAGTCTTTGCCTGTCCGCTCCGCGTCCGGCCTATCGGTGCAATTTTTATTTCCGGCTTGAGCGATGGGATTACGGTGATTGCCTGTGAGGGGATTACATTGACTTTCGGAGCAGATGCGCCGGCGGTTGCCATGCCGAAGGATTGCTGAATCGCCTGCATGACCTCTTCAACCTTCTTCTTATCGCTCTGCCCCATCGCATACAGAACGACGAAAACAGCAAACAGCAATGTGATGAAGTCAGCATATGAAACGAGCCAGCGCTCGTGGTTGACATGTTTTTCCGGTTCTTTTTTGAGTGCCATATAGTGTTAGTGGCCGCCTACGTAGGCCATCAGTTTCTGTTCAATAAAATGCGGGTTTTCGCCATTCTGGATGGCGATCAGCCCCTCCAGAATCATGATCCTGCGCAACATTTCCTCTTTCATCCGTATTTTGAGCTTGGTGCCGATCGGCAGACAAATGATGTTGGCAACCATAAGACCGTAGATAGTGGCGACGAACGCAACGGCGATACCGCCACCCAGTTTGGAGGTGTCGGAAAGGTTGGCCATGACGTGGATGAGACCGAGAACGGCTCCGATAATACCGATCGTTGGGGAGTAGCCACCCGCCGCCTCGTAGAATTCGACACTGTGCTTGGTGTGGTCTTCGTAGGCCATGATATCAGCTTCAAGCGTTTCGCGCAGTTTCTGGGGATCAATGCCGTCAACCACCAGCGATATCCCTTTTTTGATAAAGGGGTCGCGAGCGGACTGGGCCTCCTGCTCCAGCGAAATCAAGCCGTTGCGCCGTGCTTTGGTGGCATAGTTGATGATATCTTTTACCACCTGCTCGTGATCAACTTTTGTGGGGAGAAACGCGATCTTGATGCTTTTTAGTGCGTTAATGATTGCCGGCAGCGGGAAAGAGACAAATGTGGCGCCAAAAGTGCCCCCTAAAACAATCATCGCCGCAGTCGGCTGTATCAGCGCCGATATGTGGACGCCTTCGATCGCAGCGCCGCCAAAAATGGCGCCGAAGCCCATTACCAATCCTATAATGGTTGCTAAATCCATACGCTAGTAATCCCGACTGTGGAATGGAGTGTGGTTCTGTGTGGCCGTAGAAACCGAGGAAGCATCATCTTGCTGATTTTTAGGCCTGTCAAAGCGCTGATCCTTGGGGCGGCCGAGATAACGTCTTGCTGCCGGGGCAGAGGCACGTCGCGAAATTCTGGCACGAAAGGCGACCACACGGCTAATTATGGCGCTTGCCCGGTCGACGACAATATACCTGTTGCCGTTATAAAGAGTAATGACGGTGTCCGGAGTTTCCTCGATACAGATAATATGGTCCGGATTCAGGTACATCCGCTGTTTATCAAGACGTGTTACGGCAATCATGAAAACCCCGATAGATTGATGAGTACTTTTCTATAAATATCAAAAGCCGTATAAGGTCAAGAACTATTTGCTCTTTTGGTCGCGTATGATCAGGCAGCGGGTCAGATCATGGCATCGATTGCTTCAAAGTCAATATGGCTCTCGGCAATTGAATTTATCAGCTCTATCTTTTCACGATCTTCGGGACCGATCTTTGAAACATGCTCGCGCAACTGATAAAAGATTTCGGAGGAAGTCTCCTTAATGCGAATGTACGGGATCTTACTGTCGTCCAGAATTCGCTGGGTTATATTGGAAACCGGTACGTGGCCGGCGATAATCAATCCGGTGAGGCGCGCCTTGTACTCCGGAATGTGGTGCAGCGCCGAAGCGGTGACCAGTAACTCGTCGCGCGAACTGGTCACAATCAGCAGGGTGGATGCTTCCAGGTGATCAATAACAATCTGCGAAGAAGCCGCACCGAGTTGAATAGTATGACAGAGGCGGCTCCGTTCCGCTGAATCTCCGTTAAGTGTCAGGCCAAGCAACTCAGAAACATGGAGAAGTGTCGGATCCGCCAGTGTCGGTAGGTAATCAAAGGCGCTTGTTACCATGATGCCGCTTCCTGCAAACGCTTTCACCAGGTAGCCAAGGGTATTCGCCCTCTTTTCAGGAACCAGCTTGTTGGCCATGATGATACGGACGTCTGCTTTTTCCCGTTGGTAAAGCGCCAGATTGAGTTCAACAGCGTCAATGACATTACCGATACCACCGCCGGTCACCAGCAGAACCGGTGCGTTCAGTTCAGCAGCAATCTGAGCATTATTCATGCCAACTACCGAGCCGACCCCGCCATGGCCAGCCCCCTCGATAATCAGGAAATCGTACTTACTTTCCAGTTTCGCGCAGGCCGAGATGATCGCTTTGCGCGGAGACGCCGAATCCATCTCACCGTCAAGAAACCGGCGGGTGGTCCCCGGAGTCAGGGTTACGGGAGACATGAGCGCAACATCCTCTTCAACGCCGAACACGGTGGAGAACATGGCGGCATCCTTATCGACAAACAGGCCGTTAAACTCGATCCATTTGGGACCGATCGGTTTCATGAACCCGACGCGCGCATACTTTTTTCTTGCCAGATGCATCAACGAAAGGCTGATAGTCGTTTTTCCACAATGCTGCCCAGTGGCCCCTATGAATATCTTTCTGCACATGGCGTAAGTATCTCCTGAACATACATCCTGAAACGGATGGCAATAAGTGCGAAAGTGTTTCTTAAAAAATGCAGCAATACGTTTCTAAATTATGTGTCAAAGTGGCGTTGCTATCTTCTCGAAAAAATCATCAAAGGCAGCTTCGCCAGAATAAAAACGCAAAAAACGAACCCCCATGCCACTTTTTTTAACAAGATGAAAAAGGTTTGGCGGCACTTTTTTTGCCCACATGACACGAGCCTCCAGTTCGACCCTGCTTCCTTCGGGGAGTACAAGCTCAATTTTTATCCTGGTGTTGGGGGGAATAACATGGGGGGTCTTGACAAACATGCCGATCATGGAAATATCGTCCGTAAAAGCAACCCTGACGGCCTCACTAATGCCAAAACGGATTGAAATGCGCTTTTTGATCCGTCTGGTATCCCGCTTCTCTGCCACCCTACCCGTCCTTGTGTCCGATTTGGGAGAATAAGCCACTTCTGTACGCGGGACACCATGCCAGAAATATGCTTCAATTTCAATAGATAGGAGCTCATGGGTAAAAAAAGATCGTCATATCCGCTCTCCACACGCGACTAAAATTGAATTGACAGAGCAGCGGCAATCATCTACTTTGACACAAAGCTGGGGGAGTTTAGACTGAGAGCGGTATAGACCGCGACCCTTTGTACCTGATCCGGGTAATGCCGGCGTAGGGAAGCGCGACCGATTGGTATATTAAACAAGCCGCTGCTGCGGTTTTTTTTGTTTGCGGAGGTTATAGATGCAGATTATGCTGAACGGTGATCCTGTTGAGACAGCGGATGGTTGCACGGTCGATTCGCTGCTGCAGCAGCTTGGGGTTAGCCGGGAGCGGGTGGCGGTAGAGCTGAATGCCGACATCGTTCCGAAGGCCGGTTATGAAAAACAGCTTCTTTCAGATGGCGATAAAATTGAGATAGTCCATTTTGTTGGTGGAGGATAACCGGTATGACACAGAGTGCGGATAAATTAGTCATTGGCGGGCGGGAGTTTACTTCGCGTCTGATGGTGGGTACCGGCAAGTATGCCAGCTTCGAACAGACCGCAATGGCGCTGGAAATATCCGGGGCCGAGATTATTACCGTTGCAGTACGGCGGGTAAATCTTGATCGCAGTAAAGAGTCGCTGCTCGACTACATCGACCCGAAGAAATATACCCTCCTTCCGAACACCGCCGGCTGCTACACGGCAGATGATGCGGTGCGAACCTGCCGCCTGGCCCGCGAGGCGGGCATGTCTGATTTTGTCAAACTCGAGGTACTGGGAGATGAAAAAACCCTTTTCCCTGATAACGAGGAGCTGCTTAAAGCCGCTAAAATTCTGGTGGCTGAAGGCTTTACCGTCCTCCCCTACTGCAGTGACGATGTGATCGTCTGCAAAAAACTGGAAGACCTTGGCTGCGCCGCGGTCATGCCGCTGGGAGCTCCGATCGGCAGCGGGCTCGGTATCCGTAACCCCTACAATATCCGCATCATTCTTGAGAATGTCAACATACCGGTCATCGTGGATGCCGGAGTCGGCTGTGCCTCTGATGCCGCCATAGCCATGGAGCTGGGTTGTGCCGGAGTTCTTATGAATACCGCTATCGCCGGCGCGCAGGATCCGATCGCCATGGCAGAAGCGATGAAACTTGCAGTGATCGCCGGCAGATTGTCGTTCAAAGCTGGGCGAATCCCGCGCAAACTCTATGCAAACGCCTCCAGCCCGCTTGACGGCATGATCGAGTGAATACTGAACCCCGGTGCAGATGACTGATCTCAGCCTGTATCTGATTACCGATCGGCATCAGACCGGTGGCAGGCCACTGATGGAAGTCGTGCGCCAGTCGCTTGAGGGGGGCGTTAAAGCCGTCCAACTGCGTGAGAAGGATCTACCCAGTGCCGAATTATATCGTTTGGCCCGCGAACTGAGGGGCCTCACCTACGAATTTGATGCCCGTCTCATCATCAACGATCGTACCGATATCGCGCTGGCCGTTGAGGCCGATGGTATTCATCTCGGTGTAAACAGCATGCCGGTCGCAGTTGTCCGCCGGCTGCTGGGGCGGGACAAGATGATTGGCTACTCTGCTCATACCATTGGCGAGGCTCTGACTGCCCAGACCGATGGTGCTGATTTTGTCACGTTTAGCCCCGTGTATCCCACCCCCTCCAAGGCGTCCTACGGTGAACCGTGCGGTGTCAAAAAACTGGCAGAAGCTGCCTGCGCCCTGGAGATACCTGTCATTGGCCTGGGGGGGATCTCGCCGGCAAACATCACCGAAGCATTGTCTGCCAACATACGGGGCATTGCTGTTATATCGGCCGTACTGGCCGCCGCCGACCCGCGCGTCGCCGCCGTATCCCTGCTTAAAAAGATCGAAGAGTATGCTCAACGCCGCTGACGAACGACTCCACCCACAACTTCACATAAACTCCTACGGTCACTATCTGCGCCGCCGCTTCGGCTTCCGGATCAGCAAGGTCAACGTGGATGCCGGCTTCACCTGCCCCAACCGGGACGGCAGCAAGGGGACCGGCGGCTGCATTTACTGCAATAACGTATCGTTTTCGCCCAAGGGGACGCAGCCTGCAGTGCCGCTGGAGGAGCAGATGGCCGCAGGAATGGCCTATCACCGCACGCGGCTCGGCTCCCAAAAATTCATCATCTATTTCCAGAAATACACCAATACCTACGGTTCGGCTGAGCTATTGTCAGACCTGTATCGCCGGGCCCTTAACCATCCGGATGTGATCGGCATCTCGGTCGGAACTCGTCCCGACTCGCTGAGTGAAGAAGCTCTCGAACTGTTGACGGACATCGCGCAGACAAAATACGTCTGCCTGGAACTGGGCTTGCAGTCGATGGATGACGCTATTTTGAGTCGCATCAACCGTGGCCATACCTTGGATGACTTCATAACTACGGTCAATCGCGCCGCCGGTCGTAATTTTGACATATGTGCCCATCTTATTTATGGCTTTCCTGAGGAGAGCGGAACAGACTTTCTGAAAACGGCAGATCTGATGGCCTCTCTGCCGATCGACTCGCTCAAGCTGCACCAGCTGCATGCCGTGGAAGGGACTGAACTGGCAGAGCTGTACCGGCGCGGAGAGTTTGTGCCGGTAACGCTGGAACAGTACATAGCAACGGTTGCCGACTTTTTGGAACGGCTCCCGCCGCAGATAGCCATTCAGCGTCTGTATGGCTCGGCCCCTTTGGCGATAAGCGTCGCCCCGCAGTGGGGGTTGAAGAACAACCAGATGTGGTACGCCATTGTCAACGAGTTGACCCGCCGCGGGAGTTGGCAAGGGTGTAGAGTATAACAATAAGAGGGGTAAAGGGACACGGGCGTTAAAACCCTTGCCCTGGATCACTCCCCCTGACGTCACTACGTGTGTTTTTTGCGGCTGTACATTTTTTTTCAGAGAAGGAGTTACTTAAATGTCCGAACTTCGCGTCCGTTTTGCCCCCAGTCCAACCGGGTATCTTCACGTCGGTGGTGCCCGCACCGCGCTTTTTAACTGGCTGCAGGCCAGAAAACAGGGTGGCACGTTCATCCTGCGCATCGAAGACACCGATGTGGAGCGTTCCACCAAGGAGTCTCTGGAGGCGATTCTGGAAGGGATGAAGTGGCTCGGCATGGAGTGGGACGAGGGCCCATTTTATCAATCAGATTCGTTTCCTCTTTACAAGGAGCATGTTCAGAAGTTGCTGGATGCTGGTAAGGCCTACAAATGTTACTGTACTTCAGAAGAGCTGGAAGCCAAGCGCAACCTTGCGATGCAGGAAGGGCGCAAGCCGAAGTATGACGGCACTTGCCGCGCGCGTGCCGATCAGCCTGATGGTAAGCCGTACGTAGTCCGTTTTCGGGCGCCGCAGGGTGGGGTGACCGCTTTTGATGATCTGATCAAGGGAACCATCACGTTCCCGAATGAAGAGCTGGACGACCTGATCATCCAGCGCACCGACGGAACGCCGACCTACAATTTCTGTGTGGTGATTGACGATGCCAGTATGCGTATCACCACCGTCATCCGGGGGGATGACCATGTCAACAACACGCCGCGTCAGATTCAACTCTACGAAGCGCTCGGTTTTCCGGTGCCGCAATTCGCCCATGTTCCGATGATCCTCGGCGCCGATAAAGCGCGCCTCTCCAAACGGCATGGTGCCACCAGCGTCATCGCCTACCGTGATATGGGCTTTTTGCCGGAGGCCCTGATCAACTATCTGGTGCGGTTGGGATGGAGCCATGGTGACGACGAAATCTTCAGTCGCGACGAAATGATTCAAAAATTTGACATACACAATGTGGGGCGCTCCGCCTCGGTATTCAATACCGAAAAGCTGCTCTGGCTGAACGCTCACTACATCAAGAACGGTGATCCTGAACGGCTGGCCGGCCTGCTGCTACCGCATCTCTCTGCCCGTGAGGTGACGACTCTTGGTGGACCGGATCTGATGGCGGTCGTGCGTACACTGCAGGAGCGGGCCCAGACTCTGGTAGAGATGGCAGAGCGTGCCGTATTCTACTACAACGCACCGACCAGCTATGATGAAGTGGCGCTGGCCAAGTTTGACAAGGAACAGCTGATTGGGGTCTTCGATGCCGTCACGGTGAAGCTTTCGTCTGCGCACGCGGACGATGCCGCCGGAATCGATGGGCTCTTCAAAGAGGTCTGCGCCGAGAATGGCTGGAAGATGGGGCAGGTCGGACAGCCGATCCGGATCGCCCTCTCGGGTGGTACGCAGGCACCTGGTATCGGTGAAATCGTGGTGACGCTGGGGGTGGAGGAAACGCTCAGGCGAATTCAGAGAGCGCGCGAGTGGGTCGCTGGAAAATAACCGGCTTAAAACAACGGCTGTCGGTATCGTGTGCCGGCAGCCCTTGTTGCACTGCCTGACAATCGCTGCCACTGTGCACCGGCGCGAGGCACCGTCATCGCCGCGACAAAATCTGCTGTGCCCCTTTTACACAAACACGACCCGGTTCTTGCCGAGTTTTTTGGCCGTGTACATCGCACCATCGATCCGTTTTACAAAGGGGATCAACGCTTCTCCGGGCTGGTAGCAGCCGCCACCGATACTGATGGCCATATGGACCCGTTCTCCCGGAGCAGGGGTAAATTCCCGCTCCGCAAATGCTCGCCGGATTCGTTCGGCGACGACCTCTGCATCAGCAGGAACCGTTTCCGGAAATAGTACGATGAACTCTTCCCCGCCATAACGATAGGCGGAGTCGGAACCGCGAATCTCGGCCCTGATGACCTCCGCCAGCCCTGCCAGCACGCGGTCACCTTCCAGGTGCCCGTAGGTGTCGTTGAATCTCTTGAAGTTGTCCACATCCAGCAGAATCAGCGAAAGAGGAGTTGCATAACGGTTGCAGCGCTCGACCTCTTCATGCGCCCGGGTATAAAAATGGCGGGAATTGTACAGTCCGGTCAGGCCGTCGGTGATACTGAGTTCCCGGTGGCGGCGTTCACTTTCGCATAGCGCCAGCTCTGCTGTTTTACGGTCGGTGATGTCCTGAAGCGTTTCAATAGCGCCGGTGACAGAGCCGGTGGAATCCTTGAGTGGTGCGGCGGTAAAGAAGAGCCACTTTCCCCCCGGACCGAAATGGGGGAAAAAATCCTCTGCTTCGAAGGCGTCGTCCTTGAGTGGTGATCTGCGATACTTGCCGCTGTAATGCTTTAAAATCTGGTTCTCCAGAACCTCATCCACGATCAGGTCCGCCATCACCGGCCGCTCGGACGGGTAGAATGCTCGCCATTGCTGCCTGGTCCCAATCACCTCCCGGGCCGGGACCCCGGTGATTTTTTCGCAGGCCAGGTTCCAGTGTGTTGTGATGTGGTCTGCATTAATGACGAAGGTTGGGACGGTAAGCCCTTCGAGAATACTGGCGAGACGTTCCCTGTTTTCACGCAATGATTTCTCTGCCGCCAGATGCGCAAGACGGTCCCTGAAGGCAGCGGCAACCTCCGTCAGCACCATTGGCAGCATCTTAAGATAAGCGCTGTCCGGGTCCTTGATAATATAGTCATCGACACCGGCCTTGAGCGCATCAACGGCGATCTGCTCCGAACCGCTCCCGGTCAGGATTACGAGCGGCAGGGGAACCGTTGCCGCCAGAAGCTCCTTGCAGAGATCAAGGCCGTACTGACAGGGAAGGTGGTGATCGACAACCACCACATCAAACGCCGCCGGGTCGGCCTCAATCAGGGTTACGGCCTCGGGAGCCCGGACACAGTCGGTGATGGTGCAGTCGTACTCCACTCCACGGAAGGCGCGGTGAAAGGCCGTCCGGTCATGTTCGTTATCCTCCACCAGCAGGATATTCATGCGGTATGGCGGCTCAAATTTCTTCATCGCTTCCCTCCCGGCAGCTCCACCAGTTTCCAGAACAGGTTGATAGTCTGAATCGCCTCGGAAAAATTTTCAAATCCGATCGGTTTTACAATATAGGCATTAGCGCCGAGTGCGTAACTCTTAAGGCGGTCCTCCTCCGCCTGCGAGGTGGTCAGCATGATAACCGGCAACTGCCTGAACTCCTGGCTGTCACGAATGGCCTTCAAGGTTTCCAGCCCGTCCATTTTGGGCATGTTGATATCGAGCAGCAGGATTCCGGGGGTGGGGGAGGAGGCAGGATCACCGTATGCTCCGCGCCGGAACAGGTAATCGAGGCACTCTTCACCATCACTGACGATATGGAGCGGATTGGCCATCCGATTGGCCTTCCAGGCCCGTTTGGTTGCTATGACATCATGCTCGTCATCCTCTGCCATCAGGACGACAAAATCATTCTCGTTCATTACTCTGCTCCTGGTATGGCCAGTGGCAGGGCGACAAAAAACATGCTCCCGCCCTCTGGCTCCGATTCAACCCGAACGGCACCGTTCAGTTTTGCAACCGCCTTGCGGACAATGGCCAGACCGATACCGGTGCCTTCGAATTCCTTGTGGGTATGCAGCCGCTTGAACATTTTGAATATCCGGTCGTGGTAGCGTGGGGCGATGCCGATTCCGTTGTCCCGTACAAACAGCTCGCACATCCCGTCCCGTTCTCCTGCACTACCGATTTCAACCCGCTTGACCGCGGAGCGGTTGAACTTGAAGCCGTTTACGATCAGGTTCGAGAATATCTGGGCCAAAAGGGTCTGATCCGCCAGTACGGCTGGCAGGTTGTCGCTAACAAGCAGTTCATCACCCGGCGCACATTCCAGTGAACCACGCAATTCAGCCAGGAATGGTGCCAGTGTGGTCGCCTGGACGTTAATGATCGAATCGCCGATCCGGGAAAACTCCAGCAGGTCCGTCACCAGTTCATCCCCATGGCGCAGGGCACTCCCAAGCCCCTCAAAATAGCTCTGCTGCTCGTCATTCAGGACAGGCTCAAGCTCTTCACGGAGAAAATCGGCATAATTACGCACCGCGCGTAGCGGTGCACGCAGGTCATGCGAAGCAACAAAGGCGTACTGCGACAGCTCCTCATTGGCCTGCTCCAGCACAATAGCCTTCGCCACCAGCTCGCCGTGTGCCTGCGCCAACTCCGCCGTCCGCTGGCGCACCAGCTCCTCCAGATTGTCACGATACTCCTTCAGATCGGCTTCGGCCCGTTTCCGTGTGGTGATATCCTGCAGTGTTTCAATGACACCGATCATGCCCCCGTTTCCGTCAGTCAGAGGGGAGGCCGTAAAAAAGAGCCAGGTACCTTTTTCCCCCATCTCCGGGAAAAAATCCTCTGACTCGTAGGCTCCTTCAATTGCGGACGAACGCTGCCAGATGCAGCCGTAGTGTCGATTTATTTCCTCAACAGATGCGCCGGACATCATCAGATTGGCCATGATCGGTCGTTCCTGCGGATAAAATGCTTTCCAGGGATGTTTGGAGCCGACCATTTCATCGCTATTCAGGCCGGTAATATGTTCACAGGCACGATTCCAGAGGATAACGGCATGAGTGTCGTCAATCACAAAAGTCGGGATCGGGCTTCCCTGGAGCAGATGGCAGTCTTTTGTCTGTTCATAAACCCTGCACATACATGTTGATTCAGCGGAGATCGCTTGTTTCATGATGGGCCTCGTGATAACGTGATCAATAGAACTGCAGCGCGTTCCATTTATTGTTCAATCACAATTGGTTAACACTGGTTAACAGGCAGTGCACAGAGTGTGTGTCACATTTGTAAGTGTAGTGTATACAGGTATCGTATTAATATGACAACCTTCAATCTATCGACAACCTACACCCCCCGCGGCGACCAGCCACAGGCTATTGATGAGCTGGTAGCGGGAATTGAGCGGGGCGACCGCCACCAGACCCTGCTGGGGGTTACCGGCTCCGGAAAAACATTTACCGTTGCCAACGTCATCGCCCGCACCGGCCGGCCGGCGCTGGTGCTGGCACCCAACAAAACGCTGGCGGCCCAGCTCTACGGCGAGTTCAAGGAGCTTTTTCCGGATAATGCCGTCGAGTATTTCGTCTCTTACTACGATTATTACCAGCCGGAAGCCTACATCCCGACCAGTGACACCTTCATTGAAAAAGATTCCGCCATCAACGACGAGATCGACAAGATGCGCCATTCGGCGACACGCAGTCTCCTGACGCGGCGCGATGTCATTATCGTCGCATCGGTCTCCTGCATTTACGGCATCGGATCGCCCGCAGCATATCAGGCAATGCACATCTTCTTTCATCAGGGGGAGGAGGTCGGCCGTGACGAACTGCTCAAGAAGCTGATCGAGATCCAGTACGAGCGGAACGACATGGACTTCCATCGCGGCACGTTCCGGGTGCGGGGGGATGTTATCGAGATTTTCCCGGCCTATGACAGTGAACGGGCGCTTCGGGTCGAATTTTTCGGCGACGAGGTGGAGGCGATCAGCGAAATTGATCCGCTGCGCGGCGTCGTGCTGCAAAAGCTCTCCAAGTGCTCCATCTATCCCGCATCGCATTATGTCTCCACCCGCGAAACGCTGGAGCGGGCGGTGGAGCAGATCCGGATCGATCTGGCAGAGCGGATCAGGTATTTCCGCAGTCAGAACATGCTGCTGGAGGAACAGCGCCTCGAGCAGCGCACTCTCTATGATCTCGAAATGATGGAGGAGATGGGGTTCTGTCACGGCATCGAAAACTATTCGCGCTACTTCGACGGCCGCCAGCCGGGTGAGGCCCCCTACACCCTGATCGATTACTTCCCGGATGATTTCGTGCTGTTTGTGGACGAGTCACATATCACCATCCCCCAGACCGGCGCCATGTACCGTGGTGACCGTTCGCGCAAGGATACGCTGGTTAATTACGGTTTTCGTCTGCCGGCGGCGCTCGATAACCGGCCGCTCAATTTTCAGGAGTTTCAGGCTCGCATCCGGCAGGCGGTGTATGTCTCGGCGACCCCGGCCGATTATGAGCTTGAGGCGAGCGGCGGCGTGTTTGTCGAGCAGGTCATTCGCCCGACCGGGCTGGTTGATCCGGTTATCGAGGTGCGGCCGGTAACGGCAAAGGGGGGAGGATTTGGCCAAGTAGATGATCTCCTTCATGAAGTCCGTGAAACCGTGGCCCGTGGCGAGCGGGTGCTGGTGACGACGCTGACCAAGCGCATGTCCGAAGAGTTGACCAACTATTACCGTGAGCTGGGGGTGCGGATAAAATATCTCCACTCGGACATCGTCACCATCGAGCGGATGCAGATCATTCGCGACCTGCGGTTGGGGGAGTTCGATGTGCTGGTCGGGATTAACCTGCTGCGGGAGGGGCTTGATCTGCCGGAGGTTTCTCTGGTCGCCATTCTTGATGCCGACAAGGAGGGTTTTCTCCGTTCGCAGCGGTCATTAATCCAGACCTGCGGTCGTGCCGCCCGAAATGTCAACGGCCGGGTGCTGATGTATGGCGACGGCGTGACCCGCTCCATGCAGGCGTGTATCGATGAAACCGGGCGACGCCGGATCAGGCAGCTGGCCTACAACGAAGAACATGGCATAACGCCTGAGACGGTCAAGAAGGGGTTGCGCAGCATTCTGGAGTCGATCGAAGAGAAGGATTATGTCATGCAACCGGCCGGAGTCGGCGAGGCGGGCGAGGAATATATCGCACCAAAAGAGATTCCGAAGTTGGTGAAAAAACTCCGCAAAGAGATGCTGGCAGCGGCCAAGGAGCTGGATTTCGAGAAGGCGGCCGGGTTGCGCGACCGGGTTAAGAAACTGGAAGCGATGGAGCTGGCACTGCGGTGAGGTTGCAGGCGCCGACATATCTGACGAATATCTTTCACAATGAGGGCGAAATATCCCCGCAGATTGTCACCTCCTTTCGTGCGGCCGTTTACGCATACCACCGTGCCAACCCCCGCCCGATGCCGTGGCGCGAGACCGGCGACCCCTACCGTATTCTGGTGTCGGAAATAATGCTGCAGCAGACCCAGGTGGATCGGGTCAGGGCCAAATATACTGAATTTCTGGGCGCCTTTCCGACTGTGCATGAGTTGGCCGCCGCACCGCTGTCAGACGTGCTGCAGGTATGGCAGGGGTTGGGTTACAACCGCCGGGCGCTGTATCTGAAGCGCTGCTCCGAGGAGATTGTTCGTGATTATGCGGGGCACTTTCCCCGCACCATTGATGAATTGCAATCGCTGCCGGGGATCGGCCCCTATACCGCCCGGGCAGTAGCCGCTTTCGCTTTTGGCGTGGCTGAGCCGTTGATCGAAACCAATATTCGTACGGTCTTTCTCCACATGTTCTTTAATAACCGTGAAAACGTGTGTGACAGCGAGATCATGCCACTGATTGCGGCGGCTCTTGATCGGGATAACCCGCGCGAATGGTATTATGCCCTGATGGATTATGGTGCCATGCTCAAGCAGACCAACCCCAATCCGGGCCGCCGCAGCCGGCACCATACGCAACAGAGCCGCTTCGAGGGCTCTAACCGGCAACTGCGCAGTCGACTGCTGCGAGAGATAATGGAGCAGCCGGGGATAACGCTTGAAAAACTGCTGTCAATACTGGCGGCAGAACAGGAACCGGTGGAACGGAATCTTGAGGCATTACAGCGGGAGGGGTTTCTGGTGAAACAGAGATGTGGTTACAGGGTCACCGGAGAAAAAAACAGGGGCAACGCTGGTGCGCTACCCCTGATTTGATCGCTAATTATGGTTTAAAACTTATTTTTTGTGGCAATCTTTGCAGGCTGTTGGTCCTTTTTTCATGCTGGTGTGACAACCCTTACAGGTTTTGTGAGCCCAGTCCTTGTTGAGTTCTGCTATTTTGCCGGGAGCGCCGGTATGGCACTTTTTACAATCTTTCAACATAGTCTGATGCATCTTGTGGGGGAAGGATATCTTGCCAAAGGAAGCCGGCAACTCAATTACGTCGGCTGCGAAGGCTGCTCCAGCAAAAGCGGTAACGGCAAACATGGCTACTACGGCGCTGATCTTTTTCATACGGTTTTCTCCTCGTTGGTTTTTACTGCGTTAGGACGCAGAAGTTCTTTTGGACTCGATGTCCTGTCTAATCACTAGTGTCGATAGTCTCGCATATTGAGTGCCAATCTGCAAGCGCAAATGTAACCATGCAAATACATTAGGTAATTATTTTGGCGGTCAGAAAGCAGCCGCTGTTTATACCGCAATTGGGGTAGCGGTGATATTTTATGGGGTAGGCGGCTGTCTGATAGAGCCGGTCGTGCCGTCCCTCTGCGGTCGACATTTTATACGTAAATGATGCCGTGCGGTACTGTTGCTGTGCTGTTCGGCCCAAAGCCTGCGGAGTGCACGAAGGCAAAATAAGAAAGTATATTTCACAATATAGTTGATATTTTATAAATCTGCGCTATAGTCTGAACCTCTAAGCTATTATTTTAATTATGAATAAATGTTTTTAGTTCCTGTAAACAGACGTGATTATTCTACAAACAAGGAGACAGTACTATGGCGCAGAAGTTTGTGTATTTCTTTGGAAATGGTCAGGCTGAAGGTCGGGCTGATATGAAAAATCTTTTGGGGGGCAAGGGAGCAAATCTGGCAGAAATGTCCAGTATCGGTCTTCCGGTTCCGCCCGGTTTCACCCTTACCACGGAAGTATGCACCGAGTTTTACAAGAACGACAGCAATTATCCACCCTCGCTGGCTGCTGAAGTTGCCGCACATCTTTCCCAGGTCGAAGCTCTGATGGGGCGAAAATTTGGCGATCCGAAAAATCCCCTGCTGGTTTCAGTACGTTCCGGTGCCCGCGCTTCCATGCCGGGCATGATGGACACCGTCCTCAACCTGGGTCTCAACGACATCACCGTGCAGGGCATCATTGCTCAGAGCGGTGATGAACGTTTTGCCTACGATGCCTATCGCCGCTTTGTCCAGATGTATTCTGATGTGGTCATGGGAATGGATAAACACTCTCTTGAGCACCTGCTGGAGCAAAAAAAGGAAGAGCGTGGAGTTCACCTCGATACCGATCTGACTGCCGCCGACTGGAAAGAGCTGGTCGCGGCCTTCAAAGCCAGGATCAAGGAAGAGCTCGGGGTCGCGTTCCCCGAAGATCCACAGGATCAGCTCTGGGGGGCGATAGGAGCCGTGTTCGGTTCGTGGATGAACCAACGCGCTATTACCTACCGCCGCCTGAACAACATCCCTGCAGAATGGGGCACCGCCGTCAACGTCCAGTCAATGGTCTACGGAAACATGGGCGATGACTGTGCCACCGGCGTCGCCTTTACCCGCGATCCATCCACCGGGGAGAATTACTTCTACGGTGAATATCTTGTCAACGCCCAGGGTGAAGACGTCGTCGCCGGTATCCGGACTCCGCAGCCGATCAACCGCGCCAAAGCCACTAAATTGCCACCGATGGAGGAGGTGTTGCCGGAATGCTACCAGCAACTTGATTCTATCCGTTCAATTCTTGAAAAACATTACAAGGATATGCAAGATATCGAGTTTACGATCGAAAAAGGTAAGCTCTTCATGCTGCAGACCCGCAATGGCAAGCGTACCGCACCCGCCGCCATCAAGATCGCAGTTGACATGGTTGCCGAGGGTTTGATCGACCAAAAAACCGCCGTAAAACGCGTGGCGCCTGAACAGCTTGATCAGTTGCTCCACCCGTCACTTGATCCGAAAGCGGTCAAGAACATTATTGCCAAAGGTTTGCCGGCATCACCGGGTGCTGTGTCAGGTACGGTAGTCTTTACCGCTGACGAAGCTGAATCAGAGGCAAAAACCGGTCGCAAAGTGATTCTGGTTCGTGTTGAGACGTCACCTGAAGATATTCACGGTATGCATGCCGCCCAGGGAATCCTGACCGCTCGTGGCGGCATGACGTCGCATGCGGCCGTTGTTGCCCGCGGCATGGGTAAGTGCTGCGTAGCAGGATGCGGTGACATCAAGGTTGACTATGCCAACCAGTGTTTCACCGCTAAAAACGGGGTTGTCGTAAAAAAAGGGGACATGATCACGCTGGACGGTACGCAGGGTGAGGTCATGTTGGGTGCAGTGCCGACCGTAACGGTTCAGCTGACTGACGATTTTAACACCCTGATGGGGTGGGTGGATGGAATCCGCCGTCTGAAGGTGCGGGCCAACGCCGATACGCCATATGATGCCAAGGTGGCCCGCCAGTTTGGCGCCGAAGGGATTGGGCTCTGTCGCACCGAGCATATGTTTTTTGATGCCGAACGGATCGCCGCCGTGCGCGAAATGATCCTCTCCGAAGACGTTGAGGGGCGTGAGCATGCCCTGGCAAAGATTCTCCCGATGCAGAAAGGGGACTTCATCGGTCTGTTCCGCGAGATGAAGGGGTTGCCGGTGACCATCCGCCTTCTCGATCCTCCGCTGCATGAGTTCCTGCCGCAGGCAGAAAAAGATATCGAGGAGCTCTGCAAGACCATGAAAGTGCCGGTCAATGCCCTCAAGCATAAGATAGATACGCTGCACGAGTTCAACCCGATGTTGGGTCATCGCGGCTGTCGGCTTGGAATCACCTATCCGGAAATCTACAACATGCAGGTCACGGCGATCATGGAAGCAGCCTGTGAACTGGTCAAGAACGAAGGATTCAGTATCGTTCCGGAGATCATGATTCCGCTGATTGCTACTGCCAAAGAACTGTCGGTCCTCAAGCAGAATGCAGTGGCCATCTGTGACGAGACCATAGCCCGCTACGGTGTCAAGGTCGAGTACCTGATCGGTACGATGATCGAGCTGCCGCGCGCCGCCCTGACAGCAGATGAAATTGCGGTTGAGGCCGAATTTTTCTCTTTCGGAACGAACGACCTGACCCAGACAACTTTCGGTCTGTCGCGTGACGATGCGGGTAAATTCCTGCCGTTCTATGTGGACAACGGCATCCTGCCGGAAGATCCCTTCGTGTCTCTCGACCAGAACGGCGTCGGCAAACTTGTCAAGATGGCTTGTGAGCTGGGACGCGCTACCCGTCCAAACATCAAGCTCGGCATCTGTGGCGAGCATGGTGGCGATCCGTCATCGGTTATTTTCTGCCACAACGTCGGACTTGATTATGTTTCCTGCTCCCCGTTCCGGGTGCCGATTGCACGACTGGCAGCGGCTCACGCGGTTCTTGGGTAGGACACCACCAGTAGCCAGGCGTAGTCCCTGCACCATGTAACAAAAGAAGGTCCGTTTATCCCTGTATGACAGCGGATGAACGGACCTTTTTTATGCTGGAGCGTCTCTGTGGGGATTGGTTGGGGGGAACTGATGGCGACTATTTGATGATCAGCAGCGACAGATAATCCGGGGAGTGGGCTTCTATCTGGCTGAAGTCGGTCAGCACCTTCTGGCGGGGGGAGCCGACCCGTTCGATAAAAACGGTGCTCTTTTCCCTTCCGGTTGCGCGAAGGAGCTCCAGAATGGCTGAAAAGATCGGCTTGACCTTTAGCAGCACAACGGTATCGTACGTTTTCAGAGCCGTTTTTATCTGTTCAATCCCGGCTGTGGCAGGTATCACAACCATTGTTTCATCGCCCTCCACCAGCGGGAGAGTCGCTTCTGCAGCGGCGGCATTAATGCTTGATATGCCAGGGACTATTTCAACCGGAAGCAGAGGCCACTGTTCGCGCAGGATGCGCAGCAGGTAGATAAAGGTCGAATAGAACAGCGGGTCGCCGATGGTGATAAAGGCCACCGAACGCTCAGCCTCCGCATGAGCTGCGATAAGAGCCGCCGCACCCTGCCAGGCGGGGATCAGGCGCGACCGGTCGGAGGTCATCGGGAATTGATGGACAATGATCTGCTGGCGGCTTTCGTCGATGAATTCCCGGATCGTACCTAGCGCCACACTCGCCTCGGACGGATTTGAAACCGGAGCCAGGATCACATCAACACTCCGCAGAATCCGTTCAGCCTTGCGGGTCAACAGTTCCGGATCGCCAGGGCCAACTCCGACCGCATAGACAGTCGCCACTATTCGCCACCCTTCCGGGCCGAAATCACATAGACAGGGTTCTGGGCTTCAAACATCTTGTATTCGGTCAGGTTACGGGTCTTGGCAACATTTATACAGGTCGCTTCAACCGTAAAACCATGGTCTTCGAGAAATTCCACCGCTCTGGTGAGGGTGTCAAGAGTCACGGCATTGATAACCACGACACCGTCAGGTCTCAGACGCTGAGAAACGACGTCAATGATCTCGTCCAGTTTGCCGCCGGCCCCGCCGATGAAGACGCGATCCGGATCAGGGAGATCATCCAGCCCGTCCGGAGCGTAGGCTTCAATCAGTTTTATATTGCGGGTACAAAATTTCTTCAGATTGTCGTTGATGAATCCGATGCACTGCTGGTTCTTTTCTACGGCGAAAATCTTGCCGTCAGGCATCAGATTGGAGGCTTCGATCGACACGGAACAGCTTCCGGCGCCGATGTCCCAGAGCACCAGATCATCCTGCAACTGAAGTTTAGCCAGGGTGACGGCCCGCACTTCCTGTTTTGTGATCAGTTTTTTAGATGTGTGGAACTCATCGTCGTCGATGCCGATCAGCGGATAGTGAACAAGATTCGGCTCATAGGTCCGGATCAGAATAAGGATGTTCAGCTCGGAGGCCGCAATATCGAGCAGTCCGCGCACGGTCGTTTTGGTGAATGTTTCTGTCGGCATGCCCAGATCTTCACAGAGCCACGCCTCATATCCTTCGGCGCCACGCTCGATCAGTTCGGCCGCGATAGCGGCCGGGGTGTTGACCTTGTCGGTCAGCACGCAGGCTTTTTCGGCGGCGATGATCTTGTCTACCGCCTGGTGCATGCCGCGCCCATGAACCGAAAGAAAAATGCCATCGTCCCACGGTTCTTTGATCCGGGCAAAGGCGTACTGCATGCTGGTTACATTGGGGAATATCTCGATGCGTTCTTTGGGGAGGTTGCGCAGCAGAAAACGTGAAATGCCGAAAAAGGTCGGATCGCCCGAGGCGAGTAGAACAATACGTTGATCGCTGCTTTTGAGAAAATCGATGAGTTCGGGAAGTTCACCCAGCTCTCTTTTTTCACCGGCGAAATCGGGGAAAAATGCCAGGTGCCGCTGATGGCCGATCAGAATGTCGGCCGAACCTATAATTTCCAGCGCCTTGGCCGGGAAGCCATCCCAGCCGGTAAAGCCTGCCCCTATCAGATAGATCGTTTGCTGCGCCATGGTTCGTGCCCCGCCTATAAATCTGAATTTTCACGCGAACTATAGCATCCAGTCAGCTAAAAATCACCTGATTACTTTGACGGTTCTGCAGTTTTCATAAAACCATATTGATGCGCTCCAGCAACGCTTCGGCAGTAAAGGGTTTCTGCAGAAAATGGATATCGTCCTCCAGCCTTCCACCACGGAGGCTAGGATTAATCGGGTACCCGGAGATGAAGACGACCTTCAGTGCAGGAATATGTACCATCAGTTGTTCGTACAGTTCCGGACCATTCATGCCGGGCATGACAACGTCGGAAACCAACAGGTCTATCCGCTCATCGCAGTGAGCCAATAATTCAATCGCCTGGTGAGGGTCGGCAGCCGAAATGACCGTGTAGCCGAACTTCTTTAGCATTTCCTGTACCATCTCCCTGACCATTTCATTGTCTTCGACCAACAGGATAGTAATCTCTCCGACATCCATTTGGCGTGGAGGTGGCGTACTCTGCTGCGGTATCATCGGAACCGGAACCTGAGAACAGAGAGGGAAATAAATACTGAATGTTGTTCCTTCCCCGGTACGGCTTGTAACGGAGATATGAGCATTATGCTGCTTGACGATGCCGTAGACGGTTGCCAGTCCCAGTCCGGTACCATGGCCGACATGCTTGGTCGTAAAAAATGGTTCGAAGATATGGCTGACAACCTCGCTGCTCATGCCGCAGCCGTTATCACGGAACGATAGCAGCACATAGTCACCCGGCACCATGCCAGGGTGCATTCGGGCGCATTCTCCATCCATCCGTACCGTGCAGGTTCCGATATTTATCCGCCCCTGGGACCCGTTAAAAGCATCCTGGGCGTTTACGGTCATATTGAGGATGATCTGCTCGATCTGCGAACAATCTCCCGTGATGAATGAACCCTCCGGGTCAAGAACCATGTCGATGCGGATACTTTCACGGATAGTACGACGAAGAATGGTATTAAATGACAGGATAATCTCGTTGAGATTAATGACACCGGTGGCTACCGATTGCCGTCGGCCAAAACTCAAGATTTGCTGGGTCAGAGCCTTGGCTTTATGCGCAGCGGAGGTAATGCCGGCCAATTTGGATGCCAACGGATCGCCGTTAGGTATCGAGGCCGCAGCCATTTCAGCATACCCCATAATCGGGGTCAGCAGGTTATTGAAGTCGTGGGCTATGCCGCCGGCCAGATGACCGATCGCCTCCATCTTCTGCGCCTGTCGAAGCTGGACTTCGAGTTGTTCCCGTTCATCCTCCGCCTGCTTCATGGAGCCGATGTCTGAGACTATATGCACCGCGCCGGTAATTTCCCCCGCGGCATTTTTGACAGGATCAACCGAAACGTCATACCAACAGTCACCGATAATGACCTGAATGGAAGCACGATGACCGGTTTCCAGCATTTTCTGAAAAGGGCAGTTTGATAGCGGAGAGCTGTCATGAAGGATAATTCCGCAGCATAAACAACCGAGAATCTGCTCCTGGTGAACACCAAAAGTCCTCCCAGTGGATTTATTTGCTCGTAACACGTGGCGATCAAGATCTATAACCCAGATAGAATCTTCCACAGCATCAAAGGTTGACTGCCACGCCTCTGCAGAGGCTGCCAATTCAACCTGTTGCCCCATCTGGACCCGGTAGACGTCCTCAATGCGCTTCAATTTACGCAGGAGCATCAAAGCCAACAGCCAGAGGGCCAGAGAAACAGCCAAAGACAGCACCGCCTGAAACAGGGTGTTGCTACGCCAATGCGCAGTCACTTCATCCAATCCCATATTTGCCGTCGCCACGACCGGGAAATGTTCAAGTGAATCGTAGGCAATAATGCGGGCATCTGATGCGAGCAGGGCTTTGCCGCCCTTTATGAGGAATGTTCCCTTAGCGGCCTTGGGAAGGTGCGTACGAAACAGGTGTGACTGTCTAAAGTCTTTCGAAAAATCAGATTCCTTGAACGGTTCGGCCAGTAGCAGCACGCCATCTTTACGAACGATGACAATTCGGCCCTGCTGTCCTAAATCGAGTGACCGATAGAAATTGCGGAAGTAATCCATTTCGAAGGCCGCTGCCACCAACCCTTCAAATTTACCGCTGATGGAGCGAACGGGGCGCGATATTGTAAAGCGCCACTTGCCGTTAAGTCTGCTTTTGAAGGGTCGGGACAGAAATGGGGTGTCGTCACTGGGGTGATCGCGATGGTAAATGAAGTACTCGCGATCAGCCACATTGACCTCTTTGACCGGTGTGTCCAGTAAATTGGCAAAGAGCAGGCCCTCGCGATTGACGAGAAAAACTGTGCCGATTTGAGGAATGTTACGAGGATGGCGATTGATAAGCTCGCGGAGATGCCGGCTATTTTCCTTGTCTATATCGCCATGGGCCCTGATGTGATCGATGGTGTCCAGAAGGGCATTATCGGCTTCGCTGAAGGCCCGTTCGGCGTGTTCCCGGAGGGCGCGCGCATACCCACGAGATTGTAACTCGGCGGCACTAACGGTCAGGCGGTACTCAGTCACCGACTTCCAGACAGAAAAGCCGACCGTCAGGAGAATAAGCGCAGTAACAACAATGCGGACAATGCGCTTAAAAGCCCTGTAGTCAGGCATTTTAATGTTTTTGGCAGGTGTCATGACATGCTCGATTATTGATGTGGCAGATGGACATATTTTGAGAATATGGGTAATTCAGGCTTTTTACCACGGATCTATGAAGGAACACATTAAAAAGAAAGGCCGAGAAATCTGCCCCGGCCTTTCATTCTGAATATGTGAGAAGACTACCCTTTGTTAGACCGTTTACGGCGGTTTGGATCAAGCTCTTTCTTGCGCAGACGGATCGAGTTTGGAGTGACCTCCACCAGTTCGTCGTCTTCGATAAACTCCAGCGCCTGTTCGAGTGTCATTACTTTCGGAGGTGTAAGTTTGATGGCGTCATCAGTACCGGATGCGCGCACGTTAGTCAGCTTCTTTCCCTTACAGGGATTGATTTCAAGATCATTATCCTTGTTGTTCTGGCCGATTATCATCCCTCCGTAGACCTCGACACCGGCACCAATGAACAGTGTGCCGCGTGGTTGCAGGGCGTCGAGCGAGTAGGCGGTAGTATCGCCGTGGTCCATTGCCATCAGAGCACCGTTCTTACGGCCGGGAATGTCGCCCTTGTAGGGTGCATACTCGTGGAACGTATGGGTCATAACGGCGGTGCCTCGGGTATCGGTAAGAACCTCGCCGCGCAGACCGATCAGTCCGCGTGCCGGTATGATGAACTCGAGGCGCACCATCTCGCCCATGGGGGCCATGGCGACCATCTCGCCCTTGCGTGGGCCCATCTTCTCAATGATGGCTCCCTGGAAATCCGAGGCAACATCGACCACCAGGTATTCCATCGGCTCCATTTTGACGCCGTCTTTCAGCCGGACGATAACTTCAGGCTTGGAAACAGCCAGCTCAAAACCTTCGCGGCGCATGGTCTCAATCAGGATTGAGAGGTGCAGCTCGCCACGACCGGAAACCTTGAAGGTATCCGGGCTGTCAGTATCTTCAACCCGCAGGGAAACATTGGTACGCAGCTCTTTGGTAAGGCGCTCGCGGATGTTGCGCGACGTAACCCATTTACCTTCACGGCCGGCAAAAGGGGAGGTATTGACCATGAAGTTCATCGACAGGGTCGGTTCGTCGATTGAAACGTAGGGAACTGCGATCGGATTTTCGGCTGAGGCGAGCGTCTCACCGATGCTGACTTCCTCAAAACCGGCAACGGTCACAATATCACCTGTTCCGGCCTCTTCAATGTCGACCTGCTTCAGTCCTTCGTAGCCGAGCAGCTTGGTGATGCGCCCTTTCGTAATGGTTCCGTCCTGCTTGATCATTGCAACCGTTTCGCCAGCCCTGACCTTGCCGTTAAAAATGCGGCCGGTCGCCATGCGGCCGATGTAGTCGTTGTAATCGATGTTGGCAATCAGCATCTGGAACGGGGCATTGACATCGCCCTTGGGGGGGCGGACGTTGGACTCTACCACTGCGAAGAGCGGTTCCATGTTGTTTGACTCGACGTTGATATCGAGCTTGGCGTAGCCCATCTTGGCGCTGGTATAGACCACCGGGAAATCAAGCTGATCGTCGGAGGCATTCAGTTCGCAGAACAGATCGAATACCATGTTGAGTACTTCCTCCGGGCGGCTGCCGGGGCGATCAATCTTATTGATGACGACAATCGGCTTCAAGTTCAGGTCGAGGGATTTTTTCAGTACGAAACGTGTCTGCGGCATGGGGCCGTCCAGGGCGTCCACCAGGAGCAGTACGGAGTCGACCATTTTGAGCACTCGCTCAACCTCGCCACCGAAATCGGCGTGGCCAGGGGTGTCAACGATATTAATTTTGTAGGGGCCATGATGGATAGAGAGGCTCTTGGCCAGAATAGTGATGCCACGTTCTTTTTCAAGGTCGTTCGAGTCCATTACCCGCTCGGTGATGGCTTCATTGGAGCGGTAAACCCCGGCGTGTTTAAGCATGGCATCAACCAGGGTGGTCTTGCCGTGGTCGACGTGGGCAATAATGGCGATATTTCTGATTCGTTCCTGCATGGGTAAAACTCCTCAATTCCGCAAAATAAAACGACGGGCAAATTATGCCCGTCGAAGATTTTATACTATGTCAGCTTTTTGTTTATTTGACAAGTGTTTACTGGCAATAGCGGAAAAAAGCTTAAATACCATCCCACCCCAGAATTCCACCCCCGACGACAACAGTAACCCGTATCTGGTCTCCTTCGGTGACGTGGAGCAATTCAGTCAACGCTTGCGTCAGAATTATTTTACCATCATAGATGTGGTCCCGATCATGTTGAATTACCGCGATCGGGACGTGTTTGCTAATTCCGGTAGTACAGTTGGTTACCGTCAGCTTCTTGAACGGGCCGATTTTAAAAAAATTACTGATTTCAAATGCGGTGTCACGGTTCACGCTGGCATTGTCGGCCATGGAGTCCCAGAAGGTTCCCGCCGTTTTTTTCATGGTTTCGCAGGTCAGCAGAACCCCTTTTGAGTCGGACGCTGCCCGATAGTTGGAGTAGGCAGCAACACTGGCAGGGTGGGCGGCAACGGCTGTCGGCAGGATCTGAGTTTGGGGTGTTGCCGGAATGGCTGGCTGCGGTGGGGTAAGGTCTATTGATACTCTTTCAAGTTTTTTGATGGCAACATTGAGTGAAATAAACAGGAGCTGTATGTTGACTGTCGGTTGACAGAGAACGGTTACAAACATGTGCGGGAGGGTCTTGATAATTAAGCGGCCCAGCTCAAAGCGGATATCAAAGAGTTTTACGCCGCCGGTAGCGTCCTGAAGACCGACCGTATTGTCCTGAAGCAGTTCGGCAGCACCTTTGATAGTCGCTGTGTCAAAGTAGGGCGGGAAGGAATGCGCCAGAATATTTCCCCGCTCATCGGAGAGCATCCCCCCCATAACTCCGGGGACTGAGGTCAAGCCGAGCATGATTGCCTGCATGGTATCCTCCCTATTTCTGCGCCAGCACCCGGCGGATTTCGGAATCAAGGGAATTTACGGTGGCGCTCCCTTTGGCAGAAACACAGAGGTGGTGCCGCTTGGAATCGAACAGAAATATATGGTGTTCGCATCCATGTACCGTGGCGGATTTGAATTCCCCAATACCGAACTGAGACCCAACCTGCTTTGAAAAAAGAGCGAGAAACAGGCCATTAGCCCCGAGAAGTTCGGCCTGGTATGAGGTGTCTTCAACGACAACCCCGTCTTTGGTCATGACGAGGGCCAGCTCAATTTCCGGTATAACCGAAAGTTTTTTATTAATATCACTCATACCTGCACCGTCCCTGGAGTCGCTGGCTTCAACCCGCTGCTTCTGTGG
>Ga0209125_1000919_pt1 | contig 32189 bp, 32 predicted proteins | sample BarGraIncub1131A_FD_184503 | JGI IMG/M metagenome (GOLD analysis project Ga0209125, IMG submission 184503) | Arctic peat soil microbial communities from Barrow, Alaska - Barrow Graham LP Incubations 11-31A (SPAdes) (version 2) | ecosystem: Environmental > Terrestrial > Soil > Wetlands > Peat... | reverse complement strand
TTTTTACACAGTAGTCAATGCAAAAGAAGCAATATATAATATAGAGAGTTTTAGGACAGGGGTAATATATAGTTCTGCAATTAATATGAGAAATGTTGTTGGGGATATGGCCCTTGATGAAATTCTAAGCAATAGAGCGAATATTAATAGTATGGTATTAAAGAGTGTTGAAGATGTAACAAGAAAATATGGTGTAGAAATACTTTCAGTAGAAATTAAAAATATTATTCCTCCTGCAGAAATTACTTCAGTTATGGAGAAGGAAATGACTGCAGAGAGAACTAAAAGAGCGGTAATTCTTCAAGCTAACGGAGAAAAGCAAAGCGCCATCGCAAAGGCTGAAGGATTAAAACAATCTGTGATATTGAATGCCGAAGCAGACAAAGAATCAAATATTAGGAGAGCTGAAGGCTCAAAAGAGTCACAATTGCTTGAAGCCGAGGGAAAAGCTAGAGCTATAGAGGCTGTGGCAGAGGCTCAAGCTAAAGCCTATAACCTGATAAATAAGGCTATTTTAGAATCAGGTACAAATGAAACCATTATTGCGCTAAAGCAGGTGGAAGCACTAATAGAAATGGCTAAGAATCCAGCTAATAAACTAATAATACCTATGGAATCAATTTCTACATTAGGAAACATATCTGCCATAGCAGAAACATTAAAATTAATAAAATAGATTAAAAGAACTCTAAATTGTATATTATGTAATTATTATAAAAAACAGATAAACTTAAAAAGTTATCTGTTTTTTTGTTGTAAGTTTTTAAAATATTAAAAGAACGCAGGTAAACCCTACGTTCTCATTTTTTGATTTTAAAAGGAAATATTATAATCCTTTTTCGTAAGCTTCAATCATACGTTTAACCATTTCTCCGCCTACAGATCCATTTTGTCTTGAAGTTAAATTACCTTTGTCTACAGTCTCATAGTTAGCAATACCTACTTCACTTGCAATTTCATACTTAAACTTATTTAATCCTTGTTTAGCTTGAGGTATAAGAGTTTTATTGCTGTTTGCCATTTTTCATTCCTCCTTATTATTTTATAAAATTATATTGTGCTAATTTAAATTAATTATAATAGGGAAGTGATGGTAATTTTTAAAAATAATAATATCACACTAATTTTAAAAATGAATAATATATATTAAACATCAAGATAAAAAAAATATAATACATCAAACCATTACCCAGAAAGGGGGGTTTCAAATGAGCAAAAGTCATTCTTGTGACAATAGAAGTGGTGTAAACAATATTTACACTCCAATGCCAGTATGTGGTGGAGGAAGTGGTATCTGCAGTTTCCCTACATTAGTGATTCTTATACTTATTATACTTCAATTTAATAATAAAAGAAGATCTAGTGGCGGAAAAAGAGGTTTAGTAGATAACAGCATATTGTTTATTATCGCATTATTCTATCTTTCTTGCTGCAATTCAGGCAAAAGGTTAGGATACTAAACTATCGGGGGGCTTAAAAGCCCCCTTAAATTATTATTTGTCCAATTGAAGATAACATATCTTTATAGTATAAACATACAATTAGAACTCTTTGAATAATATTATGAAAGGAGTAATAATAAAATATTCTAAAGGAGTATTATATGAGTGGTTACACTAAACAGGAGGAAGACGATTTTGGAGTTCACTGCTATTCTGATGAAGAAAAAATGCGGAAGATATTAGAAGTTGCTAATGAAAAAATTGAGGGTCTATATTACATGTTAGTGGGAAAAAAGAATATTGAAGTTTATAGGTTTAATATTACAAATGGGAAAGCACCTCAGATTGCACTTAAAATATACAAGATCGGAAATGATTGCGATGAAACTAAAAAAATACTAAATGGTGTTTTAGATGTAAGTGTAGATGAACTTAATAGTATATTAGAATTTTATTTTTACAAGGTGAGTAAGGGAGCTATGTATACATATGCACAATTTATTAATGGAGAATGGGGTTCTAATGATGGAATTGCCGTACCAATGCAGCAAAATCAATTTGATACAAAAAATATCGATCGCTTAATAGAGGATATAATAAATATGCATCAGTAGTATACACAAAATTAAACCTCTTTACTTTTTAGTATTTACATACACAATAAATAAAGAGGTTTGCTGTTTTAAATAACCCTATATGAACAAAAACTTAATTTGCTATTTTATAACTAAGCCTTATTTTGTCAGCCACCATCGCTATAAATTCACTATTTGTAGGCTTACCTTTATCATTGTGAATTGTATAGCCAAAAATTTTATCGATAGTTTCTACTTGACCTCGTCCCCAAGCAACTTCAATGGCATGTCTGATAGCTCTTTCTACTCTGCTAGGGGTGGTGTTATATTTTTTTGCAATATTAGGATAAAGCTCCTTCGTTATTGCAGATAAAAGATCAATATTATTAACTACCATAGTAATTGCTTCTCTTAAAAACATATAACCCTTTATATGCGCAGGGATTCCAATTTCATGAATAATTGCAGTTATATCCATCTCAAGGTCATGCGGCGTATTAAATCGCGGTTCATACTTTAACTCAGCTGCTTCATCAAATGAAACAGTTTTTTTAACTTTATCACTAGATAAAATGTTATTAAACATATCCCTAATCCTTTTAATAAAGATCTCCAAATCAAAAGGTTTAATTACATAATAATCCGCTCCCAATGCTAAGGCTCTTTGAGTAATCCTGTCTTGACCTACAGCTGATAATACAATGACTCTTGGCATGGGCTGAATGTTCATATGGCTTAATTCTTCTAGAACACCTAATCCATCTAAATTAGGCATAATAATATCTAATATTACTAAATCAGGTTTATTGTCTTGAACCAATTTTAATGCTTCTATTCCATCCTTTGCTATTCCGGTTACAACGATGTCACTTTTATTTGACAAAAAATCATTAAGTATATTACAAAACTCCCTGTTGTCATCCACAATAATCACATTAATTTTATTATTAACCATATCTTTACTCCCCTTCGATTTATGAATTCCATACTATAGTAATTAACATATTCGACATGAGATTGGTAAATCCTTTTAGTAATACAAAGTAAATTGAAAATATTTACATTATTACAAGCTGATTCTATTGAATTATGTTGATTTACAACAGTTAATACGATAAGGAATGCATTAAATCGAAAAGGTTAATAACTTATATATTTTCATAGGTTGGCTCAAGTATAACATTTGCTTTATAAGGAGAAACTGTAAATGGAATTACATTAAAGGGGCTGAAGTCTTATATGATAAATATAGTAGAAATAAGTGGAGTCAACACCTCAAAGCTTCCAGTTTTAAAGGAAAATGAACTCAGACAATTGCTCTTATCAATGAAAGAAGGTAATACAGAAGCGAGAGAACAGATTATTATGGGTAATCTACGGCTAGTATTAAGTGTAATGAGAACATTTAATAATAGAGGAGAAAATGCAGATGATCTATTTCAAGTTGGTTGTATGGGATTAATTAAGTCCATAGACAATTTTGATCTAGGATTAAATGTTAAGTTCTCTACCTATGCAGTACCCATGATCTTCGGTGAATTAAGAAGGTATCTACGTGATAATAATTCTATACGTGTTAGTAGATCACTTAGAGATATCGCTTATAAAGCGTTACAAGCTAGAGAAAAATTAAGGCTAGAATTTAATAAAGAGCCAACGGTATCACAAATTGCTAAAGAGTTAAACCTGCCAATAGAAGACGTAGTTTCCGCTCTTGATGCCATTCAACAACCAGTATCTATTTTTGAACCTATTAATCATGGTGGTAGTGATGGTGATGCTATGCTAATAATGGATCAAATGAGTGATAAGAAAAATTCTGATGACAGTTGGTTAGAAAATATATCTATAAAAGAGGGTATGAAAAAGCTAAATGCTAGAGAAAAGTTAATTTTAGCTTTGAGATTCTTTCATGGAAAAACACAAATGGAAGTTTCAGAGGAAATTGGAATTTCACAACCACAGGTATCACGATTAGAAAAGATTGCCTTACGACATTTGCGTAAATATGTTTAAAATTAATGAACACATATAATATTATTTATTTTGGTGATATGGGATAATGTAATAACAAGGAGCATTCTAGTACCTTTCCCATATTTATATTCAGGAGTGGATAAGCGAGGAGGAATACATAGTAATATGTTGAAATATGAATTATAATGTTGATATTAAACATTATAATTCATATTTAAGGGGGTGCTTATATGCCCAAAAGAGCAAATAGTAAGCTACAAAGCAGAAAAAAAATATTTGGTACATATGAGCTTAGTTCAAAACGCCAGGCTTTAAGAATAACGTGCATTTATTTTTTAATCGGGAGTTTATGGATATTTTTATCTGATAAATTAGTTGAGGTTCTAATTAAAGAACGATCAATAATTTTTGTGATAAGTCTTATAAAAGGTTGGGTTTATGTATTAGTTACCTCTTTACTAATTTTTTTACTTGTATTTAATGCAGTGAAAAAAGTTGCAGAACGTAAAAGATCTGAAGAGTATATCAATAAATTAAACAATGAACTTGAAAACAAAGTTATATTAAGGACAAGTCAATTAGAGGAAATGAATGGAGTGCTGGGAAAAGCCAACAATATGCTATCTGCCATTCTTGAAAGTTCTCCTGAAATAATCGTATTCTCTCTTGATTCTAATTGCTGCTACCTTGCATTTAATAACAAACATAAGGATACAATGAGAGCAATATGGGGAATAGAAATAGAGCTTGGAATGAACCTTCTGGATGTTATTGGAAGGCATGAAGACCATAAAAAAATAAAAATAAATTTTGATCGTGCTTTTGCTGGCGAGAGTTTTACGCTGATTGAAGAATATGGCAATGCAGACTTCTCCCGTTTGATTTGCCAAGATTTTTGGACTCCAATCTTCTCCACTGAAGGAAAGGTAATCGGAACAACGTGTTTTGTTTTGGATGTTACCGAACGAAAACGGGCGGAAGATTTACTCAAGATAGAACGTAAAAGGTTAGAAAATATTATTGAAGGTACTAATGTAGGAACCTGGGAATGGAATGTACAGACTGGAGAAACGGTATTTAATGATCATTGGGCTAAAATTATTGGCTATACTCTTGAGGAAATATCTCCCGTTAGTCTTGAAACCTGGACAAGGTTTACTCACCCTGAGGATTTAATAAAATCAGATAATCAGTTGAATCAAGTTTTTGCTAGAGAAATAGATTATTATGATGTGGAATGCCGAATGAAACACAAAGATGGAAGTTGGGTTTGGATTCATGATAGAGGGAAAGTAACAGCATGGACATCAGATGATAAACCATTGTTTATGAGTGGAACTCATTCAGATATCACTGAGCGTAAGCTTGCAGAAGAACTAATGATTAGAAAAAATCTATTCCAAAAACTAATTGCTGATATTTCCAGTGACTTTATTAATGCTACTGTGGATAATATTGATGATAAAATTAAGAATATGCTAAAAGTCAGTGGCGAATTCTTTGAAGTTGATAAAAATTGTGTATTTCAAATTTCTACTGATGGAAGAAATATGATAATAACACATGAATGGTGTGCAGGGGACAGCGATTCACTAACCTCTTATAAAAAGGAGGTTTCATTTAATGATTTACCTTGGTGGGAAGAAGAACTAAGAAGCTATGAACCGTTGCATATATCAGATATGGACAAACTCCCAGAAGCCGCAACTTCAGAAAAAGAGCTTTTTAAAACATCTAAAATACAATCGCTACTAAATATTCAAATAACAAATAACAATCGACTTATCGGTGCTTTAGGTTATGCTTCTATAAAGGAACCAAAAGTTTGGCGAGAAGATCAGATAGCACTTTTAAAAGTTGTAGCAAATATAGTTTCTGATGCATTAACAAAAAATAAGATGGAAAAAGAAATACTGGAAGCGAAAGAAAAAGCTGAAAAAGAAAATTCTTTGAAAACAGAATTTTTTGCAAATATGTCTCACGAATTCAGAACACCTCTTAATGTAATGCTTAGTACAATACAATTATTTGAGTTATATGCAAGAAATGAAGAGAATTTAACAAGCGAAAAAACAGCGGAGCATCTAAAAGCCATGAAACGAAATTCTTTTAGATTATTAAGACTGGTAAACAATTTGATTGACGTTTCGAAAATTGACTCGGGCTTCTATGAACCTGTTTTCAATAATTATAATATCGTAGATGTCATTGAAAAAATCGTATTATCAATAAAGGAGTATGCAAACCAAAAAAATATTAAAGTAAGATTTAAATCGGATTTAAAAGAAAATGTAATAAAATGTGATGTTGATATGATTGAACGGATAATGCTCAATCTTATTTCAAATGCCATAAAGTTTTCAAATGAAAATTGTTATATTCACATATCTATAACCAATAAAGTGGATACAATTGTTATTAGTGTTAAGGACAATGGAATTGGGATAGAAGAAGATAAGCAAGGAATAATATTCGAAAGGTATAAACAAGCTTCCACAACTCTATCACGAATGTGTGAAGGCAGTGGCATTGGGTTAACATTGACTAAGTCTCTTGTTGAAATGCATGATGGTACAATTAATGCAAAAAGTGAATATGGAAAAGGCAGCGAATTTATTATTAAAATTCCCAATGTTAAGTGTTTGAATAAAGAAATTATAGTAAGCACCTTTGATGACGATGACGCTAACCTTCGATTTATTTCAAAGATGAATGTTGAGTTCTCCGATATTTACCTTTAAGTTCACAGAGTGTATATATCGGAGAACTCTATTTCTATTTTATGGATACCATTTATAACCTTGGCGGAAGTAATATGTTTATCAAGGAAATTGATATCTATCCTGCAGTTGCAGCTTATAAGATTCATATAATATGTCTCCTTTTTCCTCGATTACTCGTGAGTATCCAAGTAGAGCTATAAGAAGACTTGTTGCTATTATTATCGGTATAATTTGCAGGAACATCTTGGTTTTTATATCAACCCGTACACCATCTGCTTTAGAATCAAAGTATGTGTCAACCAATATTCTTGAAAATATTTTTTTTGAAAATGTATAAGAAATAACTGCTGTAAAGAAGCTAAAGGAAAACACTATGATATTAAGTTTAAAAATCAAAATCATTGGGAAATTAAGTATTATACGTAAAACAATGCTTATTAAAGCTGTTGAAAAAATCATTACAAACGTTTGACAAATATATATTTTATAAGGTAAATTGATACTCTCTTTTCTTATCTCTTTTCTTATCTCAGCATCTACTTCTTTAGAGCGTAATAATTTGTTCCATTTATCGATATCTTTAATAACAATAGTAATAACAAGAAAACTGATAATTAGTCCTGTTAAGCTTGCTATTATAAACTGTATATTATAGCTATACCCCATGGCTTTACTAAGTTCACGTATATTTCCACCGTAACACATAAAGATTGGAATTAAAGGATAAAGTGCTATTAGGGCAATGATATTTACCATGTTGTAAACTAAATTTATGCAAAGCTTATTGTGATTAATAATAAAACTATCTATATAACTATTAATGATCTTTACATATTTTCTATTTACAAACCCTTTACTCATCATTTGTATTTTCCTCTCTACCATTTCTACTCTAAATTATTAAAAATATAGTATATTAATTATATCTCACATGCCACTGATAGGATATATATATTTTCATGAAGCTTTCAATGGTAGAATTGACATGGAAAACATTAGATGATAAAATTTAGATACAACAAATTAAAATTAAATTTTACTATGTGAAATTTAATTGATTTACAATTAAAATATTTGAAAGTTAACGGAGAATTAGGAGGGGAATTATGAGGTACAGCAAATTAGGTAGGACAGGGTTAAAGGTTAGTAAAATTTCTTTGGGCACAGCTAACTTTGGAAAGGGTACATCTTCAGGGGTGAATGACTGGGGTGTTGTGAATGAAAAAGATGCATTTGAAATTATGGATTATGCCCTTGATGTTGGGATCAATTTTTTTGATACCGCAAATGTATATGGTGGGTTAAATAACCGTGGTCTCACAGAAACAATTGTTGGAAACTGGTTTCATCAAGGAGGAAATAGACGTGAAAGAGTTATCCTTGGGACAAAGGTCGGAAGAACATTTGAACAGAGTATTATTGATGGCCCCAATAATGTAGAAGGGTTATCCCTATATAAAATAAGAAGACATCTTGAAGCATCTCTGAAAAGGTTACAAACAGATAAAATTGAGATCTATACTATGCATAAATCCGATTTGACTGTTGGTTGGGAAGAAATTTGGGAAGCCTTTGAAGGTGCTGTCAGAAGCGGAAAGGTTGATTATATTGGATCCAGCAACCATTCTTCCTGGGAAATCATGAAGGCGCAAGAAGGAGCAAGAAAACGAAATTTTATGGGTATTGTCTGTGAACAACATCTATATAATCCATTAAACCGGATTGGAGAGCATGAACTTTTACCTATGGCCTTAGACCAAGGGATAGGTGTCACACTCTACAGCCCATTATTTAGGGGACTATTGGGTATTGATGCTTTCAATTTAGATAAACGACCTATGACTGCAGAGGCAAAATTGTTTATCCAGACTTATAGGGCAACTTGTGAGGCCTTTTCAAAATTATGCAGAGAAATAGGGGAGGAAGAGGCTAATGTCACGCTTGCATGGGAGCTTTCCCATCCAGCGGTAACGTCTGTTATTGTTGCTCCCTGTTCCATAAGTGATTTAAAAAGCATGCTTAAAGCAGTTGAAATTACACTTGATGCCAGTGTTATGAGTCGTATGGATGAAATTTTCCCACCCTATTCCACCGCTTCCCCTTATTTCACTAAGTAATGCTGAAGTATGAAAGGAGATTGAAATGGAAGCTAATTATATAGTTTTTTCAGAAGGTGTTAATAATATATTTTTTAAAAAGGTTGAACTTAAGAAAATAGCAACAGGATATTTTTTCACAGAAGGTCCTGTATGGGATGAAGTGCAGGATATACTATTTTTCACAAACTTTTCCGATAACACAATCCATACATGGTCAGAAGAGAAAGGTACTAATGTTTACCGAAGGAATGGAAACAGGGCAGTGGGACTTTCTATGGATGCTACAGGAAAAATTGTTTCCGCAGAAACTCGTACTCGAGCTATAACATATGCAGAGGAGACTCAAAGCAAAATTATTACTGATTCATATGAAGGTCAGCGTTTAAATAGCCCTAACGATGTGGTGGTAAAAGGAGATGGAGATATCTTTTTTACAGATCCATATTCTACCGCTATGGGAGACACCAGAGAACTAGAGTTTAATGGAATATTTAAGGTTACACCAGGAGGAAAGTCCATTTTACTAGCAGATAATCTTGATAGACCCAATGGTCTTGCTTTTTCTCCAGATGAATCTATTCTATATGTGGATGACACCAATTATCAAAACATCACAGCTTATCATGTGAGAGAAGATAACACTCTTAGTGAAATAGGGATATTTGCAACCCTTGATACAAAGTATGGTACGGGGGCTGCAGATGGGATGAAGGTTGATGAACAAGGTAATGTTTATTTAGCAGGGCCAGGTGGCATATGGGTATTTGATAAAAATGGAAGTCCTGTGGTCATTTTGCAATTACCTGAGCCAGCAGGTAATTTATGCTTTGGCGGAACTGATCACAAGAAACTGTTTATTACTGCTACATCTTCTGTATACATGCTACAATTGAAAAATCCAGGTATTGTCCCAAGAAGAACAATATAAACCAAAAACAGGGGAAAGGGTATATTTTCTACCATCCAAGATTTTTAAATTTAATATCCTTTTCCCATAACTGCTGAAGTCTTTTTACATGATCTTCTGGCATTGCCTCATCGCTGGCAGAAACATTTTCATTTAATTGAGCAATATTTCTTACACCAGGTATTACAGTTGTTACCTCATCATAAGAAAGTATGAACCTTAATGCTGCCATAGTCATACTAGTATTTTTATCAGTTATAAAATTTATTTTCTCAACAAGCTCAGAACGTTTTCTTATTACATCGGGTGTCCATCGACTTCTTACACCTTTGAAGGAGCTTTTCCCATTATACTTTCCAGAAAGCCATCCAGAATCAAGAGGAACTTTAACTATAAGTGCTATGTTTTTTTCCTTGGCAAGCTTAAAAGCCTGAGCGGTTTCCTGATAAAATATATTGAAAAGTACTTCAATAACTCCTATATTCGTTTTATTTATAAGTTCCAACATTTCATTGCTAGAATCCACTGAAACTCCATAGGATAATATTTTACCCTGAGTTTTCAAATCCTCCAACACTTTGTAATGACCATATTTTCCGTCAAGATATTCAAAGGGTGGATTGTGTATAAGAATTGAATCAATATAGTCAGTTTTCAGGCGTCTTAAGCTTTGCTCTACGGATTCCCTTATTTGATCTGCAGAATAATCAGAACTACCATCTGCCTTATGTCCAAACTTGGTGTTTATAACTACCTGACTCCTTCGCCCTTCCAAAGCCTTTCCAAGTAGCTCTTCACTTTTCCCAAGTCCATAATTGGGTGAAGAATCGAAAAATATTATACCTTTCTCAATAGCTTCATGTACAAGAGCTATTGCCGAAGTATCCTCCATTGTCTCCCAATCCTGTTTATTGCCAAGTTGCCAAGCTCCAAAACCTATTTCAGATACATATTTTCCTGTATCACCATATATTCTTTTCTTCATAATTAGTCTCAGCTCCTCTTTAAAAAATATAGATATTTATTAGTCATCGATTTAATCTAGTATCTACAGTATTCAACATAAAAACCTATATCCCTTTAATCAAGTATTATTTCTTGTGGATTAGAGAACAATAATGCATAATTATTAATTAATTTTAAGGAGATAGAAAATGGAATCAAATAATAAAAACACTAAAAAACTAACATCTCTATCATTAGTCTTGATGATTTTCACATCGGTGTTTGGATTTAATAATATCCCTAGATCTTTTTTTCTAATGGGGTATAGTGCCATTCCATGGTACATAATATCAGCGATTACATTCTTTATTCCTTTTGCTCTAATGATAGGTGAATTTGGGGCAGCCTTTCGAAGTGAAAAGGGTGGGATTTATTCATGGATGGCTAAATCTGTAGGGCCCAAATATGCATTTATTGGAACCTTCATGTGGTATGCATCTTATATAGTATGGATGGTTAACATTGCAAATGCAGTATGGATAGTTTTTTCAAATGCTATATTCGGAAGAGATACAACTGCAACATGGTCCTTATTTGGATTAGATTCAACTCAAACAATAGGATTATTAGGGGTTATGTGGATAGTAGTTGTAACCTTCACGGCAACAAAGGGGTTAGATAAAATCAAAAAAATAACCTCTGTAGGTGGAGTTGCTGTCATGCTATTAAATCTTATATTATTACTTGGAGCAATAACTGTTTTAATAGGAAATGGTGGCCACTTAGCAGAACCTATTGTCAGTGTAGCATCATTTGTAAAGTCTCCAAACCCTAGCTATCAAAGTACAATCTCCATTTTTGCTTTTTTAGTATTTGCTCTCTTTGCTTATGGTGGAATAGAGGTAGTTGGAGGGTTAGTAGACCAAACTGAAAATGCAGAAAAAACATTTCCAAAAGGTATTATATTTGCTTCTATAGTTATTGCTATTGGGTACTCAATAGGTATATTTGCAGTTGGTCTGTTTACTAATTGGAAGGAAGTCCTTTCTCTAAAGGGAATACATATGGGTAACGTTGGGTATGTAGTAATGAACAATTTAGGATATCAATTAGCACATACCTTTGGAGGCAGTGATGCTTTCGCATTATCCATGGGTGCTTGGATGGCTAGATTCGTTGGAGTCTCCATGTTACTAGCGTTAATAGGGGCTTATTTTACCTTGGCGTATTCTCCCTTAAAACAAATAATAGAAGGAACTCCAAAGGGAATATGGCCTGGGAAAATGGGAGTGATCAAAGATGGAATGCCCCATTATGCCATGTGGGTTCAGTGTATAGTGGTAGCAGTAATGGTATTACTTATATCTTTTGGTGGGGAAACAGCCTCGAAATTCTTCAATAAACTAGTATTAATGACAAACGTAGCAATGACACTACCTTTTATGTTTATATCAGTAGCATTCATCTTTTTTAAGAAGAATAAAAAAATCAAAAAGTCCTTTGAGGTTTTTAAAACCTATGGCAGTGCTTTAGTTTGGGGTATTATTGTTACTTTTACAGTAGGATTTGCAAATTTCTTTACAATAATACAACCTGCAATGGAGGGAAATTTGTCCTCTACAATTTGGAGCATTGCTGGACCATTATTTTTCGCTACAGTTGCATTAGCAATGTACAGCAGATACGAAAAGAAAATATAGAAACAATGACTAAGGACGGGGGAGACAATGCTCACCGTCCTTTATTTATATACCCTAGGAGCCTGTAAAATATTTTGTTTAAACTACCAATCTTTAGGCTTGCAAATTATTTCCTTTATTTTAGTATCAAGTATATTAGCACCATGAGCAGGTCTAAGTGTTATAGCTGTGTCAGCTCCACGGCCAGTTCCAGCTATTGCTATAATATCCTCTCCATATGGTATCATTCCACCATCCAATGCCATTGTAGATATTTCCACACAGACCTTAACTCCTTGACCAAGCATTCTTAGGGAGTAAGCCATTATCTCTATTGGAGATACTCCTCCAAACTTATTTGAAAGACTTCTTTCTGCGCCAGATAATGCATGGGTGGAGGTATAAACCTTAAATCCATAACTTTCTAATTGCTTTTTTTTATTCTCATCCATTTCTTGAGTACCAGCTTGTTTAAAGCCGTTTGAATGAGTAATTACAACTACGTTAATTTCACAATCTTTAAGTAATTCTGCTGTTTCTCCTTCATTAGATGCTACTACTATGTAATTAATTCCTTTTTCCTTTGCAGCTTTAATAGCAAGTTCTACTGTTTCTTTTGCGTTGATCTTTCCACATTTTTCAAAATACATTACGTCACCCCTTTTTTAATTGTTCCTCATTTATAGGGAGAAAATTTAATATACAAATAGTGTATCATTTTATGGCATAAGTTAACAATTATTTTTCAAACTTTTTATAAACGAATTGGACTTGTTTATGAAAGGTTGATGTATAATATTGTTGATGTAGCAATAAAAACTTAATTTTGATTGGAGCAAAAAAATGATAAATTCAATGGAAGTGCTTAAGTATATAAAAGGTGGATTAATTGTGTCTTGTCAGGCACTTGAAGATGAACCACTGCATAGTCCAGATATAATGATGCGTATGGCAAAGGCAGCTCAAATTGGAGGAGCAATTGGTATCAGGGCTAATTCTCCAGTAGATTGTACTAAGATTAAACAAAATGTTGATTTACCTATAATTGCAATTTATAAAAAGGTTTATGGTACTTCAAATGTTTATATAACCCCAACTATAGAAGAAGTAAAACAATTAGTAACTATGAATCCAGAGATTATTGCGGTTGATGCTACAAATAGAAACAGGCCCAATGGTAAAACCCTTGAAAGCTTTTTTAAGGAAATTAAACAAATATATAATGGATTAATCATGGCGGATATATCAAATTTCGAAGAGGGCATTGAAGCTGAAAGAATTGGATTTGATATAGTTTCAACAACACTTAGTGGCTATACTGATTACACATTAGATAGACCAAAGCCAGATATGGAATTGATAAAAAGCTTAAAAGATGTATTAAATATACCAATTATTGCAGAAGGGAATATTGATTCACCTAATAATGCTAAAAAATGTTTGGGATCAGGAGCTTGGGCTGTAGTTGTAGGTGGAGCTATTACTAGACCACAGCTAATCACTAAAAAGTTTGTTGATACAATTAAAGAGTTGTATTAGATTAATCTAATGTATTTAATTCGGTATGGACTCCTGATACTTTTCATAAACATATTAGTAGAATTGAAAATATAAGGAGAGTTAATTATGGAAGAACCTGTAATAGCACAAAAATCATCTTTTCATGTGGAAGTAAAAAAAGGTGAAACTTATTATTGGTGTGCCTGTGGTAGAAGCGCAAGTCAGCCTTTTTGTGATGGACAACACAAAGGAACTTCGTTTAATCCTTTTCCCTTTACTGCTGAAAAAGATGGTAAAGTTAAACTTTGTGGATGCAAGCATACAAAGAATCCTCCCTACTGTGATGGAACTCACCATACCCTATAAAATTATATGTAGATAAATAGAGAAACGAGTTGATATCATTACAGAATTATCATATAATAATAGTAGAATAATTAAGGCGAGGCGATTATTATATGATAATTAAATCTTCAACTACTCTAAGAAATGACTACAGAACAATATCATCTCTTGCTCATCAAGTAGAAGAACCTATTTATATAACTAAAAACGGTGAGGGCGATATTGTTGTTATGAGCATAGAAGCTTTTGAAAAAAGGGACCAGATATTGAAATTGCGTTCAAAAATAATGTTTGCAGAGGGATCAAGATTAGCTGATGAGCCGATGATCTCATTAGAGGATGCACGAGAGCGCATTGAGAAGAAATATAATGAAAAAGTGTAAAATCGAGATACTTATGCCTGCTTGGAAGGAACTTCAAGAAATCGCAGATTATCATTTGTTAGTTGTAGGACAGATTTCAGCTAGAAAAATTACGAGCAGAATATTAGATGCATTAGAACGACTTGGCGAATTCCCTTTATCCGGTCCTTATGTTCCAGATATAGAGCTTAAAAGCCAAGATTATCGTATGCTTATTTGTGATAAGTATCTGTGTATTTACCGACTAATTGGTGATGTAGTATATGTATATCATATCGCTCATGGAGCCACTGAATATGGAAGACTTTTGAAATAGTTTCACAAGTGCCTGTAACGTTTGGAGGTTAATATGAGATTATTAGGAATGAGAACAGTCAAAACAGAAATTTCCGTGGGCTTATGTGTTTTTATAGGGCATCTATTGAAACTTGAATATCCCTTTATTTATAGCCTAAACAGAATTTTGGATACATTTTTGGGCATAAGTATTTCACTACTGATTAACTATATTATTTTCCCACCGAAGCATTTAGAGAAAATATTTCTACAAAGTAATATTCTTGTGGATACCACTGTTGTTCAATGAGGATATAGACTTTGCAACAATCAAACCATAGATTTAGGGAATATTAAAAAACAGATTTCTCAACTTGAAGCTCACATAACTTCTTATAAGAAAGATGTGCTAATTAAAAGCAAGAAAATTTTAGAGATTGATAGCATAGAAAACATAATTGGAACCTGTAATTCAATTTATATGCATCTTTATATTTTAGATTCCTTTAAGGAGGACATCTGTACTAATAAAGAAAATGTAATGAACTTGAAGGCCTTATATAATCGGGAAATAGAGGCATGTTCTTTTGGGAATAAACAAATTGAAGACATTTACAATTACCATTTAAAAAATATTATTAAGGATCTTAATTTTTTAGTGAGCTTAAATTTGAATAAAGATGGGCTAAGTAAAAAGGCTTAAGTATATAAATATAAATCCTCAGGTTTCATGAAAGCTGAGGATTTATTTTGGTGCTCTCCGCATGGGGAGAATTAATTTATCATTTGAAGAGATTTGAAAGAAGAAGTATCATCAATTTGTAAACTTTTGGGTATTTTAATATATATTATTTTCATACTAAAAAACGGTGAAGTATCTGTAAGGTCGCTAGTGGGGTTAACTTTTGCAAACTGATTTAAAGTAAAATCCAAGGAGAACTGATTTATTTTAATTGGTGTTGGCGGATTTGATACATCATTCAAAAACAAATTATTATTGCTCAGAGTTACATTAGAAGGCTTGATTATGTCCGTAAAATTAATGCCATGATAGGAACTGTTAATTGAATAGTTTATAACCTCTATCTTCCCATCATCTATGCTTTTCCTTTCGCCAATTAAAATATTATTCGCCTTATCGGTTATAATCAATCGTTCTCCAGTAAAAACAAAACTCCAGGCTTTAGTTTCTATATAGCCATTAGCCTCATTTAATTTGCCTTGAATTGCTAGTTCTACATAATTAAGAGAGCTTGGTACATTTATAGTGTTTTTACTCATTACAAAATTATCTTTAGGAATAATATACAATATAAACGTTGAGGCTATAAGAATAAAGCAATAGGCAATAATTAAATACTCTTTAAGTTTTCCGGAAAATTTCATTTTCTAACCTCCAATCTTTTTGATAGAAGCACGGCAATTGAAAATAGAACTGCAACAGTTATTAGAACTTTTATAGCAAATATAATAAGTGAACCTTCTTTGAAGTAGAAATTAAATATATTTGTAAGGAAATAAATTGAGGTGCCATTAAGGTTAGAACTAAATAATTTTAAGCCAAATATAATCCCAAAGGGAATAGCAAAGAACAGTATTATAAATACTTTATTATGTTGAAAAAGAGAACCTAAGAAGTAACCTATGCTTATTATTAATATAATGTAAAGTACCGTACTGATAATATTCATAAGTATATATTTGGGAGATATGAAGAAACCTTCATTGACAATATTTTTACTATGATATATATAATAATATAAAATTCTTATAAGGTTGCTAGATAAGGCAGTCGCTATACCTGCATAAAAGCTGAGGGTTATTAAAAGCCCAATATTAGAACAACTGCTGGTGAGTCTATTTGAAACAAAAGTAAAATCCATATTAATATCTTTTATACTTGTCATAGTGATGGAAATACTTAATGCCCAAATAAGTGTAAGAACTATAACTATATTTCCAGAAATAAAACTTATAGTTATATCAAATCCAGATCCACCAGTGGAAGTGGAACCTGACATTCCACTTAGGGTAAGCAGTATTGCAAACATTTGGACAATAATTAAACTAAAAAACAATCCAAAATTAGTTTTAAGTTTAAACAAATATTGCTTTTTTGCTATATCAAATACGCTTGGTTCTATCAAATACATCGTCAATACCCCTCTCAGATTTAGCTGTTAGATAAACACATAAGTCCTCAATGGAGACAGGTAATATTTCTATTCCTGACAGCTTTGCTTTCTCCAGAGCAGCTTTTGAAAAATCGTTCTTTACTACAACTAATAGCTGATTGCCATTATTTTTTTCACTATGAATAATAGCTTTATTTTCAATGAACGTATTAATTGAACTTATATCCCCTTTTAAGCCTATTGCCATTTCTTTTAGTTCATCAACTGGCAAATGTAGAACTTTTGTGCCATTTTTGATAAGTAGAATATTTTCTAAAATCCCTTCAAGTTCAGAGAGCATATGACTGGACACTATGATTGTACGGGGATATTGAAGGTAGTCTTTAAGTAATGCTCTATAAAAATCCTTTCTAACAGAAGCATCCATTCCGGAGGTAGGTTCGTCAAATATGGTAAGTGCAGAGTGGGAGGATAAAGCAACTATCATATTAAAAGTACTATTTTGTCCTTTTGAAAGATTACCATGATATTGTTTTGGATTCAGTCCGAAATAATCAAAGAGCCCTTTAGCAAGGGAACTATCCCAATTAGGATAAAACTTACTCGTCTCCTCTAATAACTTAGAAAGATTAAAGGTAGATGGGAACTCCATGTTATCATCTGTAAAGAAAGAATTTGCTGAAACACTCAGGCAGTCAAAAGGGTTGGTGCCAAATACTTTAATGTCTCCAGAAGTAGGTTTTATAAATCCTTTTATTATTTTAAGAAGTGTAGTTTTCCCAGCTCCATTTCTACCAATTAACCCAGTTATGGTGTTTTCTTCTATGGTAAAGGAAAGATCAGTTATTGCTTTTGTATTTTCATAATCTTTATTAAGATTCACGCATTCAATTGTAGCCACTGTTATACCCCCTCATATTCCTTATTTATAGATTTAATCAATTCAAATAACTCATTTTCGCCTACGTTAAGACGTTTACCCTCGATAATCAGTTCCACAGCAAGCTGTCTAAGTGTTTCATTTTTTCTCTTTTTAAAAATCAATTCTTTTGCCTCTGGAGATACAAACATACCAAGGCCGCGCTTTTTATATAGAATATTTTCATTTAGTAAAATGGTTAGCCCCTTGCCTGCTGTGGCAGGGTTGATATTATACATTTCTGCAAGTTGATACTGAGAATACATTTTTTTATCTCCAGCAATGTTACTATTAAGTATTTGATTCTCCAGCCATTCAGAAATTTGTATGTAGATAGGCTTCATGCTGTCACTATTAAGTATCACAAAGACACCTCCTTAACAAGTAATGTGCATTAGTACATTACTGATACAATGTACTATATATTATATGCATTAGATTGTCAAGATGTATTTCCAAGTTTTTCATGAAAAGCTTGGACAATAAAGTCAAAAAAGGCCATACCTCACTAAGTGTGAACTAAAGCCTTTATTAATTAAGGAGGTTTATTGTATTAAAAGTTATAGGGACAATGTCTGCGCTGGCTCATATTTGTAGTTTGCATTGAAGAAACGTATTTTCCTAATCTATCATTTAAAACTCCCCAGTTTATATTTTCAAGAAAGGTAGAAATATATTTTTTCCTGTCAGTTCCAAAATCCATAAAATATGCATGCTCATAAACGTCCATGATTAATAGCGGATATGAAAGCCATACTGCACCGCTATCGTGGGAATCACTTCCTATTATGTGCAATTTGTTATCAAGGGAATCAATGGAAAGAACTACCCAACCTCTCATGGATAATCCTACATTTGTAAAGTATGATATAAAATCTTCATAAGAGGAAAATTGATTAGTTATAGCATCAAGTATTGGACCATAAGGGGTATTATTACCTCCTGTCATGTTTTCGAAATAAAGCTGGTGAAGTTTTACACCGTCTAAGGAATAGGATTCCCCTAGTTTAAGGCTACGCATTTTAGAATAAGTGGCATTGCTATCTGTATAATTACCGGGTATGTAAGGAGTGTTCCAAATTTCATTTAATTTGATTACATAGCCAGTATACAATTTGTAATGGGCATCTAGCTGATTCATAGAAAGGCCTTTCACTGATTTGAAATCAAAAGTTTCAGGTTCTAAATTATACATTAAATCACCTCTAAAAAATATGTTATTATATTATATGAAATAAGATTTATAAGGTGTAACTATATCTAATTTTTATGGTACAGATGATAGAATTTCCACTGTATACGTTTACCATTAGTAATAGTAAACTTAATTAGAATATGGTAAAATGAAGCCGAATGAAAAACGTGTCGAAAGATGTCAAGAAAAAATATCGTTATGAGAGGGTTACCATGAATTATCGAAGAAACCTAACTAATTTAATTAATAATATGAAAATAAAGACAAAATTCATATGTATTTATGGAATTGTTGTTCTAATACCTGTTTTAATAGTTGGCTTTTATTTGACTTATAGTATGAAAAATATGATTATGCAAAATACAATACGTGAAGGGTATTCAAATACTGATAGAATAAATGATCGTTTAAGTCAAGCACTAAGTACAATGGCTGATGTATCAGATAGATTATATGTAGACACTGTGCTTCAAGGTATGGTTTTAAATAATTATAAAAATAGTTGGGAAGTTGTAGATGCTTACAATAACCACCCAATATTTGAAGATTATTTAGATTATTATAAAGAAATTGCAAATATAAGATTCTATGAACAAAACGATACTATGCTGGACAATTCAAGGTTCATAAGATTGACGGAGGATATAAAGAATTCCGATTGGTATCAAATTGCCCTTAAGGATAATGGTAAGATTTCCTGGCAATATATATATGATGATCTGGGAAAACAAAAATATTTAAGCCTCGTCCGTCTTATAAAAGTTAACAATCAGGGCAATCTTGGAGTATTAGTTATTAATGTAGATAGTGTTTATTTACATTCAATTATTGCTGATGAACCCTTTGAAACCCAGGTTACTTTGGGAAATGGGAATGTTATATTAGCTTCAAGATCAAATATTGAGGGGAATAACATAAAAAAAAGTATATTAAATTTTAATCCGGGTGATACAGATAATTCTATTAAGTCAATTAATTATAATGGGATCAATTCAATGGTTATCACCAAGGCTTTCTCAACTAATGAAGCAATAGAAAAATTTCAGATATATACCATAATGCCTATAAATAATATTGTTAATAGGGTTAACCAGTCAAGTATTTTGGGCTTCATTATCATTGGAATTAGTTTGGTTATATCCATAGTTTTAATTTTATTATTCTCAAAGCTTTTTACTAAAAGGATAATATTGCTGAGAAAAGAAATGCATAAAGTAGTGAATGGAGATTTAAACTTAAGTAATAGTATAGAAGGAAAAGATGAAATAGGTGAATTATATGAAGATTTGGATATAATGATTGAAAGTATTAAACAATTAATATATGAGGCATATGAGGAGAAGCTGCAGAAAGAGCAGCTAAGCAGTAGGCAAAAGGATGTAGAATTCAAAATGCTGGCAAGTCAGATAAATCCTCACTTTTTATATAATACTTTAGAAACTATAAGAATGAAAGCTCACTGCAATGGACAAACAGATATAGCAAAGATTGTAAAGATGCTAGGAAAGATAATGAGAAGGAATCTTGAGGTTAGTGCAAGACTCGTATCTTTTCAATCTGAAATAGAACTTATGAATGATTATCTTGAAATACAAAAATTTAGATTTGGAGATAGAATAAGTTATGACATTGATATTATAGGAAATATTAACGATTATCTCATATTGCCCCTATTACTCCAGCCCTTAGTTGAAAATGCATTTGTTCATGGACTTGAGACTAAGGAAGGCAAAGGTAAAATTTCTGTGATTGTAGAAACAAGGCCCGATTATTTGGAAATCTCAGTTATTGATGATGGTATAGGTATTGAAAAAGAGAAACTAGAGTCTTTAGGCAAACAATTGATGGATTATAATAATGATGCTATAAAAAGCATTGGTTTATGTAATGTTAACCAGAGAATTAAGCTTTATTACGGCGAGATTTATGGAATTAATATTGAGAGTAAGTATGGGGAAGGAAGCAAAGTGATTATTCATTTACCATTAAAGTGGGAGGTAATTTCAAATGTTAAAAGTATTAATAGTTGATGATGAACCTATGGTTAGAGAGGGCCTGAAATCTATTATACAATGGGAGGAAAATGGATTCTATATTTGTGGAGAGGGAATAGATGGAAGGGATGGCTTAAATAAAATTATTGAGCTAGAACCTGATTTAGTATTAATGGATATTAGAATGCCAGGAATCCATGGCATTGAACTCATCAGTGAAGCCAGGAGCAGAGGCTTTAAGGGCAAAATTATTATTCTTACGGGATATTCTGATTTTGGTTATGCCCAGAGTGCCATAAGGCTTGAAGTGAATGATTACCTATTAAAACCAATTGATGAAGAGGAGCTTATTCGAAGTATTACTAATATTTCCAAGGCTATACAGGAAGAATCTGAAGTGCAAATATGCATTAATGACTCTAAAAATAATAAAAGAAATAATGCAATTACAAATATAGTATTAGGTCGTGAATTCTTGTCTGAATTAGATGGGGATTTGGAAGCTTTTAATCTAAATTTTAAATTCGATTCTTATCAAGTTGTACTATTTGATATAGCTCTTAGGAAAAGCCAAGGTGCCTCCAAGATAGAGCTTGATAAGAAGTTTGAAAGTACTTATATTACTCTTAAGAAAAATTTGATGTCCCAGTTTGCTAATAATGAAGATATTGAGATGTTTAATCAGGAATCCAGGTTTGGATTGATATTTAAAGGAAAAGCTAATATTTTAAAGGCACCAGAAATACTTAAGAGGCTTTATAAACAATGGCTTGAAGGTTATGGTGTCAATACTTTTATTACACTAGGAAATGTGGTGAAAAGTATTGAGGACATTTCAATTTCCTATTCAAAGGCTAAGGAAGTGCTAAAGAAGAGGTTCTTCTATGAAGAGGATATGATTTTATCCTGGGATGAATTATCCACTTCAGAAGCAAAGTTATTTGAAGATACTGAAACAAAAAACATGGATTTTTATATTGACAAAATCTATACTTTTGTAGAAGTAGACGACATGGATAATATAAATAGCATGTTTAATGAAATAGGCCATATTTTCAAAAAATTAAATTATTCATCTGAAAAACTAAAGGGCTTATGTATAAATATTTTCATTGAATTTAAAGAAAAAATAATATTGAATTACAAAGAATTAAAGGAAGATTTTAGTCCCAACGAGGATATTGTTCAAAATATATATGATCAAGGTAGTTTAAATGAGTTAATAGAATATTTGAAAGGCGAATGTGTAGCTATATCAAGCAAAATATGTAACTCCTCATCAGATAATACCATTAAGAGAATTCTAGCATATGTACAAAAAAACTATTACAAAGATTTGAAGTTAAGGCTCCTGGCAGAAATTTTTAATTATAATAGTTCCTACTTAGGTAAAATGTTTAAAAGCTATACCGGAGAGGAGTTTTATGTATACCTAGACAAGATAAGGATTGAAAACACTAAAACACTATTAAATGAAAATATTTTAATGGTTTACGAAGTGGCTGAGAAAGTTGGGTATAAGAATGTAGATTATTTTAGTAGTAAATTTAAAAAATATGTTGGAGTGACCCCTAACGAATATAAAAGATTGTATAAGTAATGTCTAATTTTTAGGGTATATCATATTAAATTTCCACGGTATACGTTTACAATGAAAACTTTTATACTTATATCATTAGCTGAAGAGGGGGTCATTTATGAAGAAAGTCATGACAGAAAGCACTGAAAATAGAATAATAATTAAAAAAAAAAAAATAACGATAAATATCTTGAAAAAACAAAAATATTTAATATTTATGTCTTTACCCTTTGTAATTTGGGGCTTCATTTTTAGCTACATACCCTTATGGGGATGGACAATGGCTTTTCAAAATTTTAAGCCACAAAGATCATTTTCAGAGCAAGAATGGGTAGGCTTTGCACAATTTAAAGTTTTATTTAGTGATGATACGTTTTATCAAGTAATGAGAAATACTTTTGCAATGAGCTTACTAAGCATCATTTTTGGCTTTTTTATTCCTATAATATTTGCTTTACTACTAAATGAAATAAAAGGGGGCACTTTTAAAAAGGTGGTACAAACAATATCATATTTGCCCCATTTTGTATCCTGGGTAATAGCTGCAAGTATTATTACTAGCATGCTTTCAACAGATGGAGGTATTGTAAATATTATACTCATGAAATTGGGAATAATGCATGCAAATGTGAATCTGATTACCCAACCCAAAGCTTTTTGGGGTATAGTAACAGTTTCTGATATTTGGAAAGAAATGGGATGGAATGCGATAATTTATATGGCTGCTATGGCTGGAATCGATCAAGAATTGTATGAAGCCGCTAGAGTCGACGGGGGTAATAGATTTCAGCAGATGTGGTATGTAACTCTTCCAGGGATTAGATCTACTATAATAATCCTCTTGGTTCTTAGTATTGGTTCTATTTTAAATGCAGGTTTTGAAAAGCAGATGTTACTAGGTAATCCCTTGGTCTTGGATTACTCACAAACCTTGGATTTATATGTTTTGAATTATGGTATAGGAATGTTCAGATATTCTTATGGAACAGCTATAGGTATGTTTAAATCCGTGATAAGTATTATCTTGCTGTTTATGGCTAATTCAGTGGCGAAGAGATTTGGCGAAGGTAGAGTTATATAAAGGAGGTATCAACATGCATTTTAAGAGAGCAAGATTTCCCATTTTTGATGTTACAGTATTTATTTTTCTATTCTTTGTTGTAGTAGTCACATTATATCCTTTCCTAAATGTACTGGCGATCTCCTTTAATGATTCTTATGATACTGTTAAAGGCGGTATATATATTTGGCCAAGGATCTTTACTTTAGAAAATTATAAAACCATTTTTACTAGTGCAAATTTAAATTTAGGTCAGGCAGCCATTGTATCTGTGGCAAGAACGGTCATAGGAACGGTGTCTTCAGTAATATGCTGTTGCCTGTTAGCTTACACCTTAAGTAGAGACGATTATGTGTTCAGAAAACCTATAACAATATTCTTTGTAATAACAATGTATGTAAGTGGTGGAATGATTCCAAGCTATCTTTTAATAAGAGATTTACATCTTATAGGTAGCTTTTGGGTATATATCATTCCGGGACTGGTAAGTTTCTTTAATGTAATTGTAGTTAGGTCCTTTATAGAAGGTTTACCAATATCTATACAGGAAGCTGCTCGAATTGACGGAGCAAATGACTTTACAATATTTTATAGAATTATTATACCTTTATGTCTACCTGTAATTGCTACCATAGCCTTATGGATAGCGGTAGGACAGTGGGGCTCTTGGTTTGATACTTATCTATATGGAAACGGTAAATTGTCCATGAGCACCCTACAGTTTGCACTTATGAAACTGCTAGATAGTACCTCTGCAGCGCAGGGTCAAAGCGCTAATCTAATTAATAAAAATGGAGCAGGAACAATTGTTAATACTGTTTCACCTCAATCAATCAAGATGGCAATCACTATAGTTGTAACAGTTCCAATACTTTTGGTATATCCTTTCGTACAAAAATATTTTGTAACAGGTGTTACCTTAGGTGCTGTAAAAGGTTAAATAAAAATATAGGGGGAAAAGCATTGAAAAAATTTAAAATCTTCAGCCTAATAGTTTCAGTTACTTTAGTTGCTTCACTAATCTCAGGTTGTAGTACTGCAAAAAAAACTATACCTCAAGCTTCACTTTCTGATAAAAGTCCAATTACCATCACCTTTTATAATGCAGACGGTAATGCAAAATCTAGCACTTTCACCGATCCGATAGCAAAGGAAATTACAAAAGAAACAGGCGTAACGCTAAAAATCGATTATCCAGTAGCAGGGAATACTCAGAGAGTTCCACTGATGATAGCCAGTGGGCAATATCCGGATATTATTTATGCAAAGGGTGATACACCAAAACTTGTAGAAGCGGGTGCCTTATTAGAACTAGATAAAATGATAACTACCTCTCCAAACATAAGTAGTGTATATGGCAAATACCTTTCAAGGCTTAAATATAGTTTAGACGACCCCAAAACATATACTTTAGGAGCTTATGGAGTAGATAGCGCATTGTGGAATCCAGGTGGGATATTAGCTATTCAACATGCAGTTTTAAAGGATCAAGGTTATCCACAAATTAAAACCATGAAAGATTATGAAGATTCTATAGCTGCATATATGAAAAAATATCCTACCATTAATGGACAAAAGACTATTGGCCTATCATTACTTGCAGATGACTGGAAATGGCTCATAAGTGTAGGTAATTCAGCTAGCTCCGCTCTGGGATCTCCAGATAATGGTGAGTGGGCAATAGATTCAAATACCAATGTAGCAACTTATAAGTTTATGCAACCAGATATGAAAGAGTATTATAGAGTGTTAAATGATATGAATGCAAAGGGATTATTGGATCCAGAGTCCTTTACTCAAAAAACAGATGCTTATTTAGCTAAGTTATCTACGGGTAGAGTTTTAGCTATAGCAGATGCTAGTTGGGATTATGGTACTGCTGTAACCACCCTTGTTAAAGCAGGAACCCCGGAAAGAACTTGGGCAACACTTCCTATAGTTTTAGATTCTAGTAAATATAAGAATGCTAGTATGACAAACCAAGGATATGGTGGTTCAACAGGTATTGGTATAACTACTTCCTGTAAAAACCCTAAAAGAGTAATGGCCTTCCTTGATTGGATGGCATCAGATAAAGCACAGATACTTAATAATTGGGGTATCGAAGGCGTAGATTATACAATAGAAAATGGAAAGAGAACAGTTACAGCGGCAGAACAGACTATGAAAAATACAGACCCTGATTATAGTGTAAAAACAGGCGTAGGTTTATACTCTTATCCCTTCCCTCAAAGAGGAGACGGTGTTAAAGATCCCTCAGGGCAAAATTACACAACAGCTAATACTGAAACAATAACAAAGAATTATAATTCTGCTGAAAAAGAAACATTAACCGCTTATAAAGTTGATATGTGGAAGGACCTATATCCACCAACTTCAGCCTTCAAGGAACCTGAATATGGTGCTGCATGGCTTACAAATATCCCTGCAGATAGTCAGTTAAATATTTCACTTACAAAGGCAGATGCAGAATCTCAAAAGTCAATTCCAAAAGCAATACTCGCAAGTCCTGCGAATTTTGATAAAGTTTGGGATGATTATCAAGCTAGTCTTAAAAAGATTGGAATGGAAAAAGCAAATGCTGATTTCACTAAACTATTAAAAGATAAAGTAAAGTTATGGGGTAAATAGTAGAATTAAAAGGTATAAACTGTATTTTGCAGTTTATACCTTTTTGTGCGCCAAGCATAGGGGCAATCTCGGGGCAGAAATGGTATAATTAGTACTGAGGTGATTACAATATTGACTTATGAAGCTACTAAGGAACAGATATGTAGATTCCTAACCTCCTATCATTGCCTAACAGAGGAAACTCAATTAAAAAATGATAATGAAATTGTTGAATATATTAGAAAAGTCGGCTGTATTCAATATGATCCCTTAGATGTAGTTGGCAAGAATCCAGATTTGGTTTTACAAGCTAGATGCTCCAGCTATAAAAAAGGGGATATTGAAGCTTTATTATATAGAGACAAAGTATTGTTTGATGTATGGGATAAGAATATGTCTATAGCTTCTATAGAAGATTGGAAATATTTCACGAAATATAGAGCTAGGTACCTACCATGGTGTGAAGAACACTATGAAGCTATTGGCAAAATAACCCAGTATTTAGAACAACATGAGTTTGTGTGCTCCTCAGATTTTGATATGGAGGAACGGGTCCCTTGGCATTATGGACCTCAAAGGCTAGCGAAGGCAGCTTTAGAAGGTATGTGTTATGCAGGTCTCGCCATTGTTCACCATAAAAAGGGAGCTAGAAGATATTATTGCTTAGCTGAAAAATCTATACCTAGTGACATATTTATGGCTGAAGACCCCAATATAGATAAAGCAGATTACTATAAATGGACAGTCCTTAGGAGGATTAATAGTATCGGTGTACTATGGAATAAAGCCAGCGATGCATGGCTGGGAATTCACGGGCTTAAAAGTGAAGAACGAAACCAAGCTTTTAAGTCCTTGATCTTAGAAAATAAAATAGTAAGAATAGATGTAAAAGATATGAAATATCCACTCTATATTGATGAAGAAAATTTAGAAAGTCTTATAATGTCTGTGACCAAAGTTCCTAACTACGAAACTCATATACTGGCACCACTAGATAATTTGTTATGGGACAGAAAGCTAATAAAAGAATTGTTTGGATTTGATTATAAGTGGGAGGTATACACCCCTGCTTTACTAAGAAGATTCGGATATTATGTTTTACCTGTTTTATTTGGAGAAAAATTTATTGGAAGAATTGAATTGATAACAGATAAAAAGGAGAGCAAACTGATAGTGAAAGCTTATTGGGGTGAAGAAAATTCAAATTTACCCTTTATACTTGAGAAAGATTTAGAGAAATGTCTTGAAAAATTTACACAGTATAACCTATGTAATAAGCTGGCATTTTTGTGTAATATTGTGTAAAGAATATTAAAAAAATTCATTGAAATATTTTGTTGAAGTATGCATAATTAATTAATAAAAGAAATTAAGATTGTGTAAAGTTAGCTATGAAAAAACTGAATAAAAAAGGTTTTACACTGATCGAGCTTATGATTGTTTTAGCTATAATTGTAATTTTAGCAGTTGTCTTGGTGCCTAAGGCTGGTCAAATGAAGGACAGTGCAGGAAATGCTGGTGTTACTACAAATGTTAATGCAGTTAGGGGAACCCTTGAAGCAAAGGTTGTAGATATAACTTATTTGGGAAATCGTGCAAGCACTTTAGCTTTATTAACATCCACTTTTAATGGTACTTTAGCGAACCCTTTTAATGTTAAAAATAATAATGTATATCAACCTAATGCAGCTGTAAATACTAATGGTACTGGATTTTCAATAGTGGTTTGGGATAATGCTAGTATAAGTGTAGCAAATTTTGATGCAGATTTAGCTACATATGCACCTGTTGGTGGTAGTGTTAACAAGGGTATAGTCTTTGTTTATGTTTATTCAGATGGATATGGAGTATTCGGAGTTGATAGCACAAACACAGTTGTAGATAAAGCTACAATTAAATAGGATTTTATTTAAATATTCATGATATTTTAAGTTCCCTCAGACTAAAGAGTCCGGGGGAATTTTTTTTTGAATTAAACTATAAGACTAGCTAATCAGTATAAGCAAAAGTATAAGCAAAAGTAGATATATGTGTTGAAAAATGTCAGTATTTAAGGTAAAATATTTACATATGAACAAATTAGGCGAAGCTCAGTATAACCGTATCGGAGTGATAACATGTTAAAAGCAACAGTTAAAAAAATACACAATAAAAATACACAAAAATATGAGCCGCTTAGGATAAGTGGTATATTTTTCATTATAGGTATAAGTGGAGTTCTAATTTCTGAAAAATTGGCAGAGAAGCTAGTGAGCGATAAGGATATATTGAATAACATAAATACCTATAAAGATGGTATGTATATTTTCATTATCTCAGTTATTTTGTACATATTAATAGCACATCTTATGAAAAAAGATAATTTAATCAGTAATAAATTAATTGAAAATGAAAGAAGATGGAAGAAATCTCAAGCCATAGGTAATGTTGGTAATTGGGAAGTAGATTTATTAACAAATAAAGTGTGGGCATCGGAACACGCTCTTAAATTATATGGATTAACCAGTAAGGACGGGACTTTTCTTCTTGAAGATGTACAAAAACTGGTTGTAGAGGAAGATAGAGCTAAATTAGACAATGCCATAATGCTTCTACTTACAAAAAAAATGAGATATGATGTTGAGTTTAGAATTCAAAGTACTGATACGAAGAGCGAAAAATACATGCACTCCGTAGCTGAACTTGAATATGACGCTAAGGGAAAACCTATTAGGGTTTTAGGAGTAATCCAGGAAACTACAGTTAGAAAGAATTATGAAATAAAACTATTGAGTACGAATGAAGAATTGAGTTCTCTATATGAAGAACTTGCTGCCTCAGAAGAAGAATTAAGGCAACAGATAGATGATATTATGTCTAATAAAGAATTGCTTGAATTAAGTGAAGAAAGATACAAAACTCTCGTTAATAATTCACAAGATATTATATATAGTTGTGATAATAATGGAGTATTTGTAACCGTAAACGATAGATTCTCACAAATTACGAATATCCCTACAAATAAAATAATTGGCAAGAAGATGAGTGATATTGTTTCTAAAAGTGCTTTCAATGAGTTATGGGAAAGCAATATTTCAAAGATTGTTAATAGTGGGGAGACACTATATTTAGAAAATAGATATAGCGAGGATATAGTTTTTAATGTTACCCTTTCCCCTATATTTAACAATAAAAATAAAGTTGTTGGAGTAACAGGTACAAACCATAACATTTCTGAATTCAAGAAAAGTGAAGAAATAATTAAACATATGGCCTTTTATGATGACTTGACAGGTTTACCAAATAGAATATTCTTCTTTAGAGAATTAAAAGATGAAATTGAGATTAGCAAATTAGAAGGAAATAAAATGGTTATCTTATTTCTTGATATGGATAACTTTAAAAGGATAAATGATTCTCTTGGACATGCCTTTGGCGATGAACTCTTAAAAGAAGCTTCTAAAAGACTAAAAGATTGTATGAGAGAATGCGATACTATTGCAAGGATAAGTGGGGATGAGTTTTCAGTACTAATTAAAGATATTGAAAGTACAAATGAAAGCTTACCAATAATTAATAAAATATTAAAAGTATTTGGTGACCCTTTTAATATTGGTAATAGCTCTATAAATATGACTTCAAGCATTGGGGCTTCAGTTTTTCCGACTGACGGAGAGCAAGCTGAAGATCTTATCAGAAGTTCAGACATTGCTATGTATAAAGCAAAAGAACTCGGGGGAAATTGCTATAAGTTTTTTAATATTAGCATGAAAAATGAACTCTTAAAGAAGCTAAATATTGAAGTTATGCTGCGACGGGGAATTATTGAAGAAGAATTCATTTTAAATTATCAACCTCAGTTTGAGGCTAATACCAAAATTCTTCGTGGGTTTGAAGCTTTAATAAGATGGAATAGTAAGGAACTAGGCTTTTTAAGCCCCTTAGAATTTATACCAATAGCAGAGGAAACTGGACTAATTTCAACAATCGGCGAGTGGGTTTTAAATTGCGCCTGTAACTTTGCTTATAAAATTAATAAGGATTATGGCAAAAATGTTATTATAGCTGTAAATATATCCCCAATTCAATTAAAGCAAATTGACTTTTATGATATTGTCACAAATGCTATTGAAAAATCTGGAATTAATCCAGCTAATTTGGAATTAGAGGTAACAGAAAATATTTTTATAAATAATTTTGATTTCGCTTTAAAAATTCTAAATGATTTAAAAGCCTATGGAGTGAGGATTGCTTTAGATGATTTTGGTACGGGATATTCTTCTTTAAGTTATTTAAAGAAGCTCCCTATCGATATTTTAAAAATAGATAAATCTTTTATAGATGAAATCAATGAATCAAATAGTAAAAATGACTTTATTGATGCAATAATTACATTAGTTCATAAATTGAAAATTGAAACTATTGCAGAAGGTGTTGAAAATGAATTTCAATATAATTATCTAGTAAATGCTGAGGCTGATCTTGTTCAAGGGTTTTATTTAGGGAGACCCTTGCCAGAAGCGGAAATTGAGAAATTACTTACAAGTCAATATAAAATTTAGATATGAATATTAAGATAAGAAGATTTATTGAGGAGAATGTATAAAGGTATGTGACCATGAGGCTCGTGATTTCAATGATGACACAATAGATTTTTTTAATGATTTGTCAAAAGGTAAAAAAATATCTGTAATTGCAGTTCCAGCTATCAGAATAAATTTTAATAACTATAAAAACCTATTTGGGTACCTTAAATCCTTAGGAGTAAATGTGATTTATGATGTTTCCTTTGGAGCGGATATTACTGTATGGGCTTATTGAAAAACTAGCTCCAGTACAAAGCCCAATGCTATGTACTGCCATATACATGAAAAAGTATGTAGGCATAATTGATGATATTGCTTTTTTGTCCCCTTGCATTAGTAAGGCGGATGAAATAAATGATAGCAATACAGGACATTATATAAAATATAATGTTACCTTTAAAAAATTACTACAGTACTTGGAAAGTAAAAATATAGATTTATCCGTATATCCAGAGCAAAATTTCAATGATATGGACTGCAGTTTAGGTTTCTTATTTAGTAGACCTGGCGGACTAAAAGAAAACGTTGAGTTAAAGGTGAAAAATGCTTGGATAAGATAAATTGAAGGACAAGACCATGTTTACGAATATCTTAAGGATTACAGCAAGTATCAAACAAAATTAGCAGAGGAATCCAAGTTAGTAGCTTCTTCTACTCAAACTGATCAGGAGGCTATGATATCTCTAATCAAAGAAATACACAAGGTATCTAATAAAATGGAAATCAAAATAAATGCGGTTAATGGCTCCTTAGCAGATATATCAGCTTTAATTCAGGAGATTACTGCCAATAGTGAAGAAATTACTGCATCAGCTACAAGATTAATTGATGAAAATGTTGTATAATTGATTAATTAGATTGGAGCTATAAAATATGGAAAAAGAACAGATATTAAAACAGTATTTTGGATACACCTCTTTTCGTCTGGGACAAGAGGAATTAATAGATAATATATTAAGAGGGAAAAATGTAATAGGTATTATGCCAACGGGAGCCGGAAAATCACTATGTTTTCAAGTGCCAGCCCTAATGCTAGAGGGGATAACCTTGGTTGTATCCCCTCTAATTTCACTTATGAAAGATCAGGTGCAGGCCCTTATTACAAATGGTGTTGCTGCAGCTTATATTAACTCAGCCCTTACCTATAATCAAACAATAAAAGTATTAGAAAATGCTAAAAACGGAAAGTATAAAATTATTTATGTAGCACCAGAGCGACTTGATACTTCTGAGTTTTTAGAGTTCTCTCAAAATACCAATATATCCATGGTAACAATTGATGAGGCCCACTGTGTATCCCAA
>Ga0209125_1000918_pt1 | contig 32204 bp, 28 predicted proteins | sample BarGraIncub1131A_FD_184503 | JGI IMG/M metagenome (GOLD analysis project Ga0209125, IMG submission 184503) | Arctic peat soil microbial communities from Barrow, Alaska - Barrow Graham LP Incubations 11-31A (SPAdes) (version 2) | ecosystem: Environmental > Terrestrial > Soil > Wetlands > Peat... | reverse complement strand
GTACCGCTAACTGGGGAAGCTCAACAACAGCAACTGGTTACAAGCTGGACATATCAACAGATAATTCCTTTACAACATTTGTATCAGGCTATAATAGCAAGGATATTGGGAATGTAACAAGTTATAATGTGACAGGATTAATTGCCAATACTACCTATTATTATCGCATACGAGCATATAATACGGGTGGAGACAGTCAAAATTCAAATTCTATAACATTTACAACATTACCAAATCCACCATCAGCTCCGACAACAATTACTGCAACTAGTATTGTACAAACAAGTTTTACCGCAAGATGGAACAGTTCAAATACCGCTACAGGATATCGAATAGATATTGCAACAAATAATAGTTTTACAGTTTATCTCACTGGCTTTAATGATAAGGATGTAGGTAATGTCCTAACCTTCAATGTTGCTGGTTTAAGTGCAAAGACATCATATTACTATCGTGTAAGAGCTTATAATACTGGAGGAACAAGTAGTAGTTCAAGTACAATAACTGTAACTACATTAACTAATCCAGCAGCAGCTCCGCTATCATTGATAAGTTCTTCGTGTAATGATCTGGTAACCTTAAAATGGAAGAAAAGCACAGGGCCTGATGTTATCCGATATCGTATTTACGGAGGCACTTCTGCCAATCCATCTATAAAAATAGATTCCACGACAAGTTCTGCCTCAGATACAGTAAAAAACATAATCGGCCTAACCAGAGGTCTGGTATATTATTTCCGAGTAACAGCTGTAAATTATGATGGTCCGGAAAGTGTATTCAGTAGTCAGGTTTCTGAGAAAGTGAAAAGGGGTGTTGTACCTACTATCAAAGCTAAATGGGGAGATCTGCTGATCTGTCCAAACGTGGGCGATTCAATTGTCAGTTACCAATGGTTTAAGAATAGCATTGCAATTACAAATGCCAACTCTCAAAACTATGTAACCAACAAGCAACCGGGAACATATATGGTAGAAACTACAGATAGGAATGGATGTAAAAACATATCGAACGTGGTTACAATCACTGGTGCAAAATCACTTTCAGTATATCCTAATCCTACTTCCAGAACTTTTGCACTAAAGATAAATGATATAACGGAGGGTAGAGCCAATGTTACAATCATTAACTCATCAGGGATAAAGGTGAAGGAACTTCAGGCTGAAAGCCCGAACGATGATCTGCTAAAAGAGATATCTGTGCGCAATTTAACTCCTGGAATCTATATTGTAAAAGTGTTACTGGATAATGCAGAATTGTATTATACAAAGATTGTTGTCACAAAATAAGATTATCATAATAAAAATATATTTAAAATGAAACACATCCTATTATATATCAGACATATTCTCTTTATTGGGTTACTCCTTTTTTGTTTTCAAAATAAGGTCTTTTCTCAGAATAATGATTCCATAAAGAGAAATGACACCATCAAGAGAAATGATACAATAAAGAGAAATGAAAACATCAAAAGAGTAAAACCGGGACTCTTTATTGGGTTTAGTGCCGGACCCGCTCAAACAAGTATTAAAAGTGTTGGAACTCTTTCTATTTCACAATTGATTTCCAACACTCAAAACTCTTATTTCGGATCTTTTGAGATTGGATACTTCTTTTCAAGGTATTTTGGACTCTCTTCAGGTGTGAATTATGTTTCATACAAATCACAACTTACACTTGAGAGCTATCAAAATAGTTTCAGTACTGTTGATTCGGAGAATGATGCTTTTGAAATGAGAGTAACTGTATCTGATATAAAAGAATTGCAAACAGTCGATATTTTAAGCATTCCTTTATGTATTAATTTACGGTTGCCTTTTAGTAAAACAGTTGGTTTGTTTATTAAAGGAGGGGTCAACCTGTCATTTCCATTGAATCAAAAATACTTAAGCAGTGGGATCTTTACGTATAAAGGTTTTTATGCTCAATATAACGACTTACTGGAAAATCTTCCTGATTATGGCTTTCCGACTGACAAAAGCGTTGCTGTTGATGGACAATTGAAACTAAAAACGATGGGTATAAACCCGATTGCTTCGGGCGGGCTTGACTTCTTTATTAAGAAGAAGATACAAATTGCTATTGGAGTAAGTTATAATAGTACAAGTCTTGGTCTCAATGATGGACCAACTTCAACAGATAAGTTCCAGCTTTCTCCTGATGCTACACACATAAACAGTTTTGTTGGTGGAAGTAGTAAAACTACAGCACAATCTATGGGTGTTGAATTTACTTTGAGATTTTATTTATAGCAATATGATAAGTGTAATATTGAGCATTAATAAAAAAGTTATAACAATTCATGAACCAAAAATAAAAATATATTGGCAGAATTATTTTTTAATAATACCCTTATTGAAAAATAATTACTCAATAAATTAAAAATAAAACTTCAAGGTGGAGCCCAGAACCCACTAGAAAAAACGGGGCGTCCCGAAAAGCCTAAAGAGTAGGATCACAAATTAATAAAAAACACCATGAAAAAAATTAAAACGTTATTAATTACTGTATTAATTTCAAGTATAGTGTCAGTAAGCTATGCTCAAACCTTTGGGGTTAGTGGAGGTTTGAATTTTTCAAAAATGTCTATTAAGGATAATTTTGGGACTGCAGATTCTAAAATGATAGTTGGTTATCATTTAGGTGTTTCAACCGAATTTCCTTTTGATAAAAAGTTCTCATTCGAAACTGGTTTATTCTTATCTACTAAAGGCACGAAACGAACTGAAATCTCACCTTTAGGGCACGAGTATGATACTGAATACAAAGCAAATCTTACATATTTAGACATACCGTTAAATGCTAAAGTAAGAATTGATTTGAAAACTTTGAAGCTCTATGGAGTCTTTGGACCTTACCTTAGTGTTGGCTTAAATGGTAAAAGTTATGAAGATGGAGATGGCACAAATATAAATTGGGGAACAGATAGTGATAATGATAATTTAAAACGGTTGGATTATGGTCTGAATATAGGTGCAGGTGTTGAAGTGAATACGATAAAAATCGGTTTAACATATGGCCTTGGATTAGCTAATATTTCTTCATATACTGATGATGGAACAAAAGTAAGTAATCAAGTCTTAAGTATATCTATTGGATACATGTTTGGCGAGAAAAAGTAAACTATTTTCAATAACCGATTATGATTGTCTGTTCTGTGAAATAATGGGGTCAGGGTGTGCTATGAGAGAGAGAGTTCGGGTAACTCTCTAAAGCTGTATTAAAGATGAGGGCGGGCCCCTCGGAACCGGTTTACAGGAACTGGTTTCAAACCACCTTATGCTGCATTTGTTAAGAGCATTTGTAGTGAGCGATAAGGAAAAGGTCTCAATAAAGGGATCAGGTGCCCGTGTAGGAGACGACTGAAACAGAAACCACTGATGAAATGTCGAAACCATACAGATGATGTCAAAACCGGGATTACCTGACGTTCCCGGGATAAGCCAGAGAGAAACCTGATTACTGCTCTGGCGGCATCCGGTACATAGGTGGCGTGAACTACACGGAGGCTTTGATACGGAACATAGGAAGCTGTCGTTTTGATGTTAAGGGAGGAATTCAAGCAGAGAACCTGCAAGAATTAAATACCGATGCAAAGCACAGTGGCGGACTGATTGGTAGTAGTGTAGATACTCCTGTAATGGGATGTGGAGCGAAGAGATCAGATTATCCAGCCTAATATAAAATTAATCAACCGGTAAAATGGGAGGAATTAATCCACAATAGGTAAAGTCATTGCGACGGGATAATAAGAGCCGTATGAAGCGAGAGTTTCACGTACGGTTCTGTGAGAGGCTTGGGCTGAAATGCCCTTGCCTACTCGACAATCATTTCTTTGAAATGATTCCAGACCCCATTATTTCACGGGAGGTTTCGGAGAGGAATTCTTTGTATTTCTTGCGGTAGGTTGGGCTGTGGAGTATTGCATAGATGTAATCCAATGTGTCGATTTGAGCTAAGGCTGTTGGTTTACCAGGTGAAGATGAGAGTAAGGGGTTAGTCACAATTATTTTCAAATTATGACTGGGAATGGGTTTCTCATATTGTTTAAGCATGAATTTCAATACCTGTCAGGCGGACTAATTCTATAATGGGTGAAGTATCATCAGTAGCAAACCTTTTTAATCCGATAGATAAAGGCTCAATGCGATAATCGACTTTATTGGTGTAAAGCTAGGGTTTGGCCAAAACATAATCATCATCGGTATCGAATAGGCTTGAGACCAACAATAAATCAATATCACTATCAATATTGGCCTCATCACGGGCATAGCTCCCATAAAGAAAAGCTTTATCAATGTTAATGCCTGCTTGTTTTAAAACAACCAGATACGCACGAACAATATTTATAGCATCTGTCTGAGACATTCGAAGAGGGTTTTTGTTTTACAAAGATAGTCATTAACTGTTTCTATTGAAGGAACTTTGGGATTGAAGTCCGGATACCTTCCCTCAAGTTCATTATGCGCAACTGCGCATAATAACAGCATTAGTAATGAGCGTTAATGGTGGCAGGCACCATTTATTCTGAATTAATATTGGTTATTTGAATAAGTCGGAGTGTGTACCGGTATCTATTAAGGTAATAGTTTTTTCCGTTGAGTTTCTGAGCCAGATTAACAACCAGTCAGGTTTTATGTGTGCTTCCCAATATCCTTTAAAATTACCTGATAAAATATGCGGTTTATATTCCAGGGGCAGTGTTCCTTCTTCTTCGAGCTGTTTAACTGCTTTTTGGAGTAAATCGAGTGATAAGCCTCGTTTTGCACACCTGACTGCATTCTTTTCGAAGTTATTTGTAGTTATAATCCTAAACATTGGCTTTTTTCCGAAGTTTTAAAAATAGCTCTTCAGTATTTTTGTATTCGGTGATTTTACCGCTTTTAGCTTCTTTTATTGATTTTGCTAATGTAGGACTAGGTGTTTTTTCTTCGACAACTGTTACAAAAGGCATTGTTTTGAGGTACTCAATCAGCTTTTTGGCTCCTGTTGACCGTTCGTTAATGATTATTGTTGTCATAGCAAAAATGTTTTTACAAAGATAGTGGATAAATGTGCCTGAGTCCATTCCTTATTAGGTAATTTTGATAACTCTATTTTTAACACTATAAATCTAAGTGGGAGGGCACAAGGCCGGCCCCTACATTGATCGGGATAAATCAAAGAAGGTTAATGGCCTAAAGGACAAATGTTGGGGATTTGAATTTTCTATTTATGGCCTACGGCCAATATAAAAATTGCGGATTCAGTCCTACAACATAGGGTATAGTTTCAACACCGGGGTTCGCAAACCAAGGGTAATTTAAATTGTATTTTTCCATCCCGGATCTTAAAATTACAGGGCCATCTATTGAATTATAATTTTCCATATTCTATAAAATTTAATAATGTAGTAATTTTTATTTACTACTACCAAACCGTTTTCATATCATAGTAAACAGTTTAATATAAGTATTTTTAATGAGATATCCAAGATATTTTCTGGTTTAAATCATATTTAGTTAAATCGAATCAAGATTTTTATCTTTTTGTTGCTGGACAAATGCTCTCGGATCCACAATAGGTAATAAGGCATGATGAAGGTATGTGCCTTTAAACTGGTCAAACATGATGCCTCTTGCCGTTGATATTGTAATAGAATTGATAGTGCTAATAAAGTCCTCTGGTAGGTTAACTTGTTTGCTTTGGGAATCAATATACTCACTGATATTCACAATTTCAAAGATGCAATTTGTAGTGATGGAACCCAATTTTAAATCTTTTTGCTCGTTGTGTATTTCAGTGGTTATAATTGCTTTAAACAATTTCTTTTCAGCATTAATTTGATGGTCAATCTTTATTTCAAAATGAAAGACTTTAAATACCAGGTCATCTTGTTTAGGATGATATAAACAGGACTCTAATAATTCGATTCCTTTTAACTGGAAGGTAATGGGTGAATTTTTTTCAGTTTTGGTTAATGTTGACATAATTAATGAGAATATTTGCTTTTAGTTTGGCTCGAAGTTTTATAAGAAGCTACTAAGCTTTCATAGAAATCCATTGGATAACAATAGTCTCGGGATCCGGATGATTGAACAGTAACAGAATAAATATATGTGTTTATCACCTCAAGGGGTTTTTTAAGAGATTGAAATAAATTGATATTGAGAATACGCTCAATATCAAACAGGGTATCTGCTGTAAAGTTGTGGGTACCGCTGAGCCATTTTGTAATTTCTGATGGTGTTTTCCCCATGGCACTCGCAAAGTCTTTTTTCTTCCAACCTTTTGCTTTAACTCCATCGTCAATACTGGCAGCTAGAAGCATTCTTTTATTTGTTCGTTCAAGTTCTGCAGGAGAAATTCCCTGTAAGAGCTCATCAATAAAAGGGCTGTTGTATATTTCGGCTTTATGTTTAGTCTTCATTTTCTTCATTGTTAAATTCAAGGTTTCCTTCAAGTTCCATATAGTCATCTGAATACCAGATATCACCCTCTTTAATTCTTCTTGTAATTTCTGCTGATAAGGTTTTCAATATTTCATTTTCATCTTTCAGCTTTTTGAATTGCTGTAATTTTTGAACATTTTTATACGATCCACTACCTACAATAACAATTAAAGTACCATATCTGATGCAATAGAGTCTTAGTTTTTTACCCGGTATGTCGAAAAGAGCACAAACTCCATCACCTGGCATACCTTCATATTGTTTAAAGAACTGTTCCCTTGCTCCGATAGTTTTCCCGATACTTATTAAACGAGCAACAATGTCGTTTAGTTCACTTTTAAATACATTAATATTTTCACTTATAAAAAGATCAAATGAAGTTTGTTTTAATTCATCAAACCAAACACCATAGATAGTAGCCTTATTACCACTGAATTGTTTGAGTTTGACAAGTTTTGACTTCATTTTTGTTGGTATTGGCAAATGTAAGAAATATATTTATAAGTGAATTCTATTTATTGAATTTTTTTTAAACTTTTTCCTCATTGGAAATTATAATAAGTCCTTGTCAGCTTATTCGATTTCGATATTGGTGATTTCGGACATGAGACGGGAGGTTTCGGAGAGGGCGACGATGATTTTTTGGTAGTGGAGGATGTCGTCGAAGTCGAGCTTGCGGTCTTTACGGTCTTTGAGCCATTTCTGGGCGGGTTGGTATCCGCCGATGTAGAAGTTCCAGGCTACTTCGGGGACGTTGGCAAAGTACTGGGTTTCGTTGATGTAGACTTTGTCGTCGTGATAGTCGATTTTGAGGAATTCTTTGTATTTCTCGCGGTAGGTTGGGCTGTGGAGTATTGCGTAGATGTAATCCAATATGTCGATTGGGGCAAAGGGGTTTGGTGACAGGATATTATTTAAGGGACATTGAATATTATTTTGTTAAATTCTTAACTTAAAAAAATCATGTGATTGCTTTTTTATTTGTGATTTATAGGACATTTTGTCCCTTAAAATCTTCTTTTTCACCCATCCGGACATGAGTTATAGGACACTTTGTCCCTTAAAATGTCCTATAACTCATGTCCGGCCAGATCGATCTGACTTATAGGACATTTTTTATAGTGATAGATACTCTTAATGCCATAAGTAAATAATTTTTTGAGTTATTATAGAGCTTTATATCTCGTTCCTCTAAAATAGGACGGTGGGTCATTCATCAACTTCCCCACCTCAATGTTGAATAAAGTAAAGTGGGTGGTAAAGTGGGTGGTAAAAATAAATTGAAATTTTATTTCCTAACCTTATTAATTGACGAAACTGCCTATAAAACAGTATTATAGTTGAGTAATTATCTTATAGGTAGAGATGCATATTTTAAAATAGAGGATAATGGAGATGGTAAAGTGGGTGGTAAAGTAAGTGCTAAAGCTGGGGTTTGTAAAAAGGAATATTTTGAGCATTTTAATTGGGATGAAAGGAAAGCCTTACGTCAACTTTCTAAGATGAAATTTCTTGCTCTTATTGGGGATAATGGTGAAGCAAGTAATTCTCCTGTTTACAGATATGTTATTGTTCGTTGATAAATTCTACTTACTTGGACATTGTGTCCAAGTAAATGATGAAACTACTACTAAAAAAGGCCTACTTGGACATTTACCTGGACATTGTGTCCAAGTAAAAGATAAAAAAACTGCTAAAAAAGGTCATCATGGACATTATCTTGGACATTGTAACGCAATAATTATGAAAAAACGCTTTCTTATTCTCCTGGTATTTCTTACCACAATTGGAATTGGGTTTTCTCAACAAATAAAACCAATCCCCAATCTTGAGATCCCTAAATTGAAGCCGAATGAAGTTGTAATCAAACATTACGCGTATTCTCTTTCGTACAATGAACCCAATGAGCAGGCAAACTGGGTAGCTTATGAATTGACAAGTGATGAGACAAATTCTACTTTTAAGAGAGCAAACAATTATCAATACCTGTACCTATTAAATCATAGGATTTCTCTTTTCACCATTTCTTTTCACAAGATTTATAATGTCAACCTTACGAGTCTAAGAGGGGGGAGGTTGCGTTTGTTACAATCATGACGTCCCTATGGGGCTAAGAAAAAAAGAAAAAAGTCCTCGTTTCTTAATTGAAACGAGGACTTTTTATTTATATAAACGAGGACTCTAGTTGTTCTTCAATGCGAGTGCCTGTGCCTTGCGGGCTAATCTGTTTGACTTGCGTCTGGCGAGTCTGATTTTAAATTCATGTGACATCAGATACATGGCTGGAACAAAGATCAACGTGAGCAATGTTGCAAAGCTTAAACCGAATATGATGGTCCATGAAAGTGGTCCCCAGAACATTACGTTGTCTCCTCCAAAATAGATATGCGGATTTAACTCAGTAAATATCGTTGTAAAGTTAATGTTCATCCCAACAGCCAATGGCACCAGTCCAAGCATGGTTGCTGTTGCCGTTAAGACTACCGGCGTTACACGGGTAAGGCCTGCCTTGACAATTGCCTCCCTGGTATGAACTCCCCTTGCTCTCAACACATCGGTAAACTCAACAATCAGAATTCCATTTCGAACAACGATACCTCCCAATGCAACAATCCCCATACCTGTCATAATAATAGAGATAGACATGCCGAAGATCATGATGCCAAGCAGAACGCCAATGATGCTAAAGATAACCTCACTCAAAATGATCACCGATTTACTCAGCGAATTGAATTGCGATATGAGGATAAAGAAGATCAATCCAATGGCGATGAGCATTGCTTTTGCAAGGAATCCCATTGTCTCAGCCTGGTCTTCCTGCTCACCGGTGAGTTTGATAATTACATTTTCATGCTTTGGAAATGATTCAGCCAGTGTTTTTATTTTAGCAACAATTTCGTTGGCATTGAATCCCGGAACTACTGCTGAGGACAATGTGATTACACGCTTCAGGTTTGTCCGGTTGATACCGCCATACGTATTGGCATACTGGATCTTTGCAACTGTAGACAGCGGGATCGAGCGTAACTTACCACCATTCATATCACGGTATGTAATGCGAAGATCCATCAGTGAGTTGATGTTCTTGCGTTGCAGATCGCTATATCTTAGTTGGATCGAATACTCGTCTTCGTCTTCTTTGAATTTGGAGACTTCCTTACCAAAAACAGCGGTTCTGATTTCCAAACCAATCTGACCTGTTGAGATTCCCACACGATTTGCACGTTCCCTATCGATGTCAATGATCAATTCAGGAGTGTTTTCAGCAAAGTTGTTTTTCAGGGACTCTATACCGGGTATTTGTAAAGAGTCGAGATATGCTTTGAACTTATTGGCATCTGAAACCAGATCGGGAAGATTATCACCACTTATTTCAATATTGATAGGCATTCCTGTAGGAGGACCCATCCTGTTCTTTTCTACAGAGATCTCGGCGCCCGCTACCCCCTTAACCGCATTCCGGATTGAATTCAGGTAAGCATTGGTTGAAATATTCTGACGGAATTTATGTTCAACAAAATTGATACTGACTTTTCCTTTGTTAGAAGCTGCGGAACGATCGAAACTGTTACCATCACCGGCGCCAATTGCCACATTTGAAATGACAGATTCCACTGCAGGATTGTTCTTACCCAAGAAGTTATTCACCTTATTCTCAACTACAGTTGTAAGAGAATCGGTTATTTTCTGATCTGTACCCTCCGGAGTTTTGATATACACAAAGATGTTGTTGGGCTGGTTATCAGGGAAGAACACAACCTTAGGCTGAAATACACCAGTAAGCATTATCGTTATGATAAAGAGCGTGACAACACTTAAAAATACATAAAGTGGCCGTCTGCCTAAAAGGAAATACCTCAGATTCTTTTCATAGAAATGCATCATTGCAGGCCAGGTCTTTTCCTGGAAATAATGAATCCATTTACGCAAAAGGAACTGGTGGAAAGCAATAAGCAACAGCGTAATCATGACAAGATTTCCCATCCAGAAGATCCGGGTGATGTAAGACAAAATAGCAACACTAACCAGTGCAATCAGCCATCTTCTTTGAAGTCTTGACACCTTTTCACCTTCAACTTTTTCGTATTCATGTTTCATGAAGGAGACAGCAAATACAGGATTGATGATATATGCTACAAAAAGGGAAGCAAATAGCGTAATGATCAGCGTAACAGGCATGAAATACATGAACTTTCCAACTATCCCCGGCCAGAAAGCAAGCGGGAAGAATGGCGCAAGTGTGGTAAGGGTTCCGGATAAAATAGGAAGAAAGACTTCTCCTGCTGCCATTTTTGCTGCTGTTACAATATCAGGATTTTGACGATGCAAACGGTGGGTATTCTCAATCACCACTATCGCGTCATCTACAACAATTCCAAGTGCAAAAATGAAAGCGAACATTACCATCATATTCATCGTAAAGCCGAATCCCGGTAGAACAATAAATGCTACCGCCATCGAAAGGGGTACAGAGAGACCAACAAAGAAAGCGTTCTTGAAGCCCATGAAAAACATGAGGACAATGGTGACCAAAATAAAACCGATAATAATGGTGTTATTGAGTTCTTCAAGGGAATTCCTTGTATTACGTGACATGTCATTGCTAATCGTCAGGTTGACATCTTTAGGGAAGATCTTACCTTTAAATTCAGTGTCCAGAATATTCTTGATATTGTCCGAAGCCTCGATCAGGTTCTGTCCACTTTTCTTTATAACACTCAATGTGATTACATTCATCCCGTTCAAGCGAGAGAAAGATTCCTGTTCTTTAAAAGAATCCTTAACTTCTGCAATGTCCTTCAAAAAAACCATTGCACCGCTTGAAGACTGAATAACTAAATTTTGTAAAGTCTGGATTTCCTTGAATTCACCAATGACACGAATTGCTCTTTTCATTCCGAAACTACTGATCGTTCCGGCAGAGACGTTTCTGTTTTCAGCCGCTACAGCGCGCTCAATATCGCTAAAGGTAACTGTAGCCGCCTGCATCTTATTCATGTCTACATCGATCTGAATCTCACGTTCCAGGGCACCTACAATGTCAACACGGGTAATCTGTTTGAGCTCTTCCAATCTGTCCTGTGCCTTGTCGGCAAATTTTTTGAGCTTGGCAAGGTCATAATTCCCTGAAATATTGATGTACATGATCGGAATTTCAGAGAAGTCGATCTCCATGGCCGTTGGGTCATTGGGCAGATCGTTGGGCAGATCGGCTTTAGCTTTGTCGATAGCGTCCTTCACACGTTGTTTGGCATCAGAAACAAGGACATCTGTATTGAATTCGACCACAATAGATGAAAAGTCCTGCATCGAAGTACTTGTTACCTTCTTCATGCCTGTAAGTCCCTTGATCTGTTTTTCTATGGGACGCGTTACAAGGTTTTCAATGTCTGCAGGTGAAGCTCCCGGATAAGGAGTGCTTACCATAATGGTAGGGATAACCAATTCCGGAAATTGCTCTTTTGGAATGGTAATGTAATTGAAGATACCCAGTAAGGAGATAAATACTACCAGAACATAGATGCTTGTTTTGTTATCTATGGCCCAGCTTGTAGCAAAGAATTCCTTGAAATTATTTTTTTTCATAGTAATGGCTTGAATAAAATTAGAGTTTGATCAACTGACCATCTTTGAGATTCTGATAACCGGCGATGATAATTTGATCTCCAGGTTTTAATCCATCAGTAATTTCAGTAGTCCCATTGTATGAAATACCCAATTTTACAGTCCGTTTTGCAGCAACTTTTGTATTCCCTTTCTGTTCGGCAATCATTACATAATTCGAATTAAATGATTTCTGAACCAGATTAACAGGGATTGTGATTGATGTCTTGTTAATATAGTCGCTGATTTTTAAATTGGCAATCATGTTTGCCCGTAAATCTGCTCTGGAATGAGCAAGGTGGGCTTCAACCCTGAAAGTTCTGTTTGTCTGATCAATGACAGTACTTGTAAAAGTAACTCTGGCGGAAATGTTTTCATCTATATCAGGAAAACTAACCAATACTTCATTCCCGCGTTTTATTTTCGAAGTATAAGCTTCTGCAACATCTGCCAATACTTTTACACCCGACATATTTACAACCCGAATTGCCGAAGTAGGTAAACCCGGAGAAACAACCTGACCAATTTTGAAAGGAACGTTTTCAACTGTACCGTTAATCGGAGACTTTATTTTATTCATTGCCAGTTGTTCCTGCATGGAGGCCAGCCTTTTTTCAAGAGATTCTTTGTTTGACTTGGCTGTCAGAAACTGCACCTCTGAACCGATTTTTTGATCCCAAAGTGATTTTTGTTTTTGGAAAAGGATATTGGCCAATGCAAGTTGCGTCTTGATTTCATCCAGGCCACGTTGCATTACTTTTGAATCCAGTTCTGCCAATACCTGTCCTTTTTTTACGGCATCGCCTTCTTTGACGTTTACCCTGATCACAAGACCGGGAGTTTGTGGACTGACTTCAATATTCTGATCACCTTCTATGCGTCCCTGAATATCTATATAATGACGAAACTCTGCTAGTTTAACGGTGTCAACTGCTACATCAACAGGTTTAACGGCACTGGAGTCTTTTACGCCAAGTTCCGTTTTTAACTGATCAATCTGGGTAGTCAATTGATCATGTTGTGCTATTAGCTTTGCGAGTTCAGTTTTTTTATCTGCAGGTTTGCATGCTACGATAGCAAAAAGAAGCGATGCAATTACAATGTATTTATTCATGATTATCAATATGTTGGTTCGTATCAAAAATGTTTTTAATTGTTGTTTAAAATTCTGTCAAGTTTATTTTTAGCCGTCAGGAGTTTGAAAATGGCATCATAGTAATTGGTCTGAGCCGTGAGGTATTGATTGTGTACCTGTGTCAGATCAAGGCTCGTTGAAATTCCTTCCTGATATTTGATGTTTGTTTTATCGTAAATGCGTTTAGTAAGATCGATATTCCTTTTCTCGTTCTGATATTTTTCGTAGGTAGAATTCATGTCATTCAGTGCATTAGAATAGTCGAGCTTAACCCCCTCTACCGCTTTTTGTTTCGAGATGGAGATCTTGTCCAACTCCATCTTTCTTTGCTGAACCATAACAATCCGTTGTCCACTTGATAAGATGGGAACATTGAGCGTTAATCCAATGATATCTTTTGGCGTAAAGTCAAACGCAGGTTGATTTACTTTTTCAGTATGTCTGTAAAATCCTGCAAGATTTGGGAGGTAGTTTGAGATTTCCTTTTTAAGGGCAAGTTTTCCAAACTGTTCTTGCGTTTCCATGATTTTGTAGGTGATGTTTTCCTTTATATTTAACTGTTTACTGGTAGCAGTTGCTAAATCAATTGAAACCAGCATCGTTTCGATATTATCCTTGAGCGTTATTTTGTTCTCAAGGGGTATTCCCATCTGAAATTTTAAAAGGTCATAAGAAGCATCAACCTGTCTGTTAACGGTGTTGAGTGCATTTTCAATATTCACACTGGTCAATTCTATTTGATCTACATCTGTATCTTCGATTAAACCCTGTTTATTGATTTCACGCATATCAGACAAGGTCTTCTTCAGGTTCTTCAAAGAGGTTTGAAGAATACTGCGGTTACCTTCCATGATTAATACCATACAATAGGTGTTGGCTATTGATTCTTTCATATCGATCTTCGATTTTTGAAAGTTCTGATCAGAAATCTGATAATAGATCTTGGAGGACTGTAAGCCAACAATATACGCTCCACTAAAGATCAGTTGCGACAAGGTGAAATCAAAAGTTGTATTGTTTTTAAGGCCTAATGCCATCGGAGTTCCCGGATCAGATTTAAGATGCAATTGGTTTCCAACCATATCTGAAGTCAACGGTGAACCTGCTGGTAGAGATGGATCCAAAACCAAAGAGGTCTGACCTCCAAAGTTTAAAGTAGGAACTACAAATTGATGCTGGTAGTTTCCGGTTGCATTGATTTGTGGCAGACCCATCGATGTTATTTCCCATATTTTCTTACGGGCAATATCATTATCTAGTTTTGCATTCTTTACCTCTGCGCTGTTTTGCAACGCGTAATCCTGAGCATCCTTGAGTGAGAATGATTTGACTTCCTGTGCAAAACTAAAATTAGCTAATAATAATAGTACTGTCAGAACGATAATATTCCGTGCTTTCATTTATTCGTTAATATTTATGATTATAAAAGTTGATCCTTTTTGTGATAAAACTATAAGTTGAGAATAAAAAAAACAAAATTAGTTGAAAGCAATTGTTATCAGGTTGATTAATTCAGAAATGATAATAATTTGTTTAAAATGCCTTTTCCCAGTTTTGTCATGCAAAAGTATTTATCAATCAAAAATTATGTTTATCGTTGTTTCTGAAATGAAAAATTTTAATACTGAAGCGTGTAAATACAAGGACGAACCAAACCGGAAAATATTTTAAAAAACTGTTTAAAATTTCGTTCTTCATTTAGCCAGTTGACAATAAGCGTTAAAAATGCCCCTTCTTGACGAATAATTAAAAAATTTATTTAGCAGAAAGGGGTATGCGTAAATGTGTAGAGACGCAATATTTTGCGTCTCTACGTCATGTTGATACCTTAATTTATATTATTGCCCGATGGGCAAAATAAAACAGTTTCTAAGATTGTTATTTCTCGGGACTCATCGAAACCTCCACAATGTTACCCTGTGCAAAGATCTTCTTTGCAAATTCCTTAATCATAACAGGAGTAACTGACGAAGTTATTTTTTCAATCGTTGTATGATCGTCAATTGCCAGTACAGTCTGGTTATAGATTATACCTGACCAGTAACCATTTTCAGTAAGGTCTTCCTGATGCTTTTTCAACATGAATTCCTTTGCCTTATTGATGTTGACTTCGGCAGGGCCTTCAGAAATTAACTTTTTGATTTCATCATAGACAATGGCTGTGAGTCTTTCTCTCTTTGCAGGATCGGTATCAAAGAAGATCTGGAAGGTGAATCTTTGTTTTGGTAGTTTACTCACATCACCGCTAACACTGACGCCATAAGAACCACCCTCTTTTTCACGAATACTTTCTGTATAAATAATATTAAGAATGCTTTTTACATAATCCATTAAGACAATATTCTCAAGGGTGTAAGGGATTTCGCCAGTATAGGCAACAAATACTGTTGATTTTGGCACCTGGAGTTTCTTGTTGAAGTTATTCTTCACCACTCCCTTTGGAGGATATATGCCTAAATCTTTGAAATTCTCTTTTCGGTTGGTCGATGGTAATCCACCCAGATAAGTTTCGACATAGCTTTTTACACTATCAAGGTCAATGTTTCCTGTGAAGAAGAATGTGAAGTCACTTGCATCGGCAAAACGATCCTTGTAGATATCAAACACCTTATTATAATCGACCTTCTTAAGCATATCAAGATCCATTCGTTTTCCGCGGGGATTATGGCTGGTAATGATCGTTGTCAATGTATCAATAAAACTATCCATAGGATCCTGCTTGGCGTTTTCAAGTTGATTCTTCTTACGAACCAACCATGAATTGAAAGCATCCTGATCTTTTCTTGGTTGTGTAAAATAGAGATAGGTCAATTCCATTAGGGTTTTAAAGTCTTTTGGGGATGCAGAACCACCAATACCCTCGTTCAGGCTACCCACCGAAGGACTTACAGAAACAATTTTTCCGGTAAGCATCTTATCGAGTTCAACAGAATTAAACTGGCCGACACCACCCAATCTGACAACTTCATTTAGCGCTAATATAGAAGGCAAATCAGCATCTTTCACGAGTGAACTTCCACCCGGGCTATATGAACTCATCATTACCTGGTCCTTTTTGAAATCGGTCTTCTTCAGTAATACTTTTACTCCATTCGACAAAGTCCATTGTGTATAACCAAAAGGTTTTTGTTCTGTTTTAACTACTTTTCCTGCAACAGGTTTCTTATCCAATAGTGGTTTGTCTGAAACTACATCCACATAAGCTTCAATCTTTTCATTTTTGACTTCATTCCAGATTGCCAGTACCTTTTCTTTGGTGGGAATATTTACCCCCTCTTTCTTGGGACCCGAAACTGTAAAAACAACATTTGTGTCACTCACGTATGATGCCACGACTTTATTTACTGCAGCTAAAGGTATATTAGGCATTACCTTGTTGATCAGATCATATTCAAACTCTATGCCCGGCATAGGCTCATTGTTCAGAAAGAGTTGGACACATTCGTTTACGTATGAATTGTTTTTCTGTTTATCCCTTTCGTTATAAGAAGTTTCGTAATTACGCAATAATTCTGTCTTGGCTCTGCTAAACTCTGAAGCCGTGAAACCAAAACGGCGCATTCTTTCGTTTTCACGAATAATTGCACGCAAGGCAGTTTCTGCTTCGTTGTTATCTCTAGGGGCTGCATTTACAGACCATGCATCTTTTGAAGGTGTAACCATAAATAAACCATAACCGCCTCTGGCTCCCGCAAATGGAGGAGTCGGCTTTTTGGAAAGCTCAAACAATCTTGCATTAAACATAGTTGAAACCAGATTATTGATTACCTGTAGAAAGTAATAATTCATCGTTGATTTCATCTCTGTAGGAATAGCATCGTGCTTGTAATATACACCTAGTTGAGTCTGTTGTACCTCGGGATCGGTCTCGACGGAAACGATAGGCGCTATATTGTTGGGGATCTGGAAACGGGTGCGGGGAGTAGGATTAACCGGTTTTGGAATATCAGCAAACAACGCTTTTATTTTAGCTTCAACCTTATCTACATCCACATCTCCTACTACAACAATTCCCTGCAAGTCGGGACGATACCATTTCTTGTAATAATCCTTGAGGTCCTGGTAAGGAAAATTGTTGACAATATCGATGCTTCCGATTGGTAGTCTGTTGGCATACTGCGAATTTGCAAATACCTCCTTAATCATACCATCCAGCACACGGTAGCTTCCGGTGTTACGGGTTCGCCATTCTTCACGGATGACGCCACGTTCATCATCGATGTCTTTGTTTTCGAGCGAAACAAAACCCGACCAATCGTGTAATATGAGCAGGGCGGAATCCAGAATCCCTTCACGGGTCAAAGGTACATTGGACATATTATAAATTGTTTCATCCAACCCTGTGCCTGCATTCACGTTCTCTCCAAATTTAACACCGATCGATTCAAGATATTTGATCAGACTGTTGTCGGGAAAGTGTTTGGTGCCGTTAAAGCACATGTGTTCCAGGAAGTGAGCCAAACCACGTTGATTTTCATCTTCGAGAATAGAACCGACTTTTTGGGCGATATAAAATTCACCGCGGTTTTTGGGTAGATCATTTTTACGAATGTAATACGTTAATCCGTTATCAAGTTTGCCAATTCTTGTTTTAGAATCTACAGGTAGTTGTTGAGCTTGCTGTGCAAATCCTATTAAAGAGATGCATACCAGTAAGATAGTCGTGAAAAGATTTAGTTTTTTCATACTTGTTTTAGTTGGTTCATAATAATATCTGAATGTTTATCCATTTAGCGAATAAAAGTAATACAAAGTTGATTAATAAAATCTTGTCAACCAACAAACATTGTAGTTATATTTGTAGTATTGATGTTTAACACAAAAAACATACATTTTATGGTACTTGGAAATATTCTTGTAATTGATCCTAAAAGCACATCAACCAAGATTGCTGTATTTGAGAATTCTAAAATGTCTTTTCTGACTACGATCAGACACAATATGCACGACCTTGCAGAATTTGCAACGATACCCGATCAACTGGCATATCGCAAAGAGGCTATTCTGAAATTATTAAAGGACAATGACTTTAATATAAATAACTTTGAAATAGTTATCGCACGTGGAGGGCTTACCAAGCCTGTTACTTCAGGGATTTATGCCATTAATGAAGCGATGCAGCGAGATCTTCGGATTGGTGTTATGGGACAACATGCAACCAATCTGGGGGGGTTACTTGCTTCGGAAATTGCTGCACTTACCTCCACCGGAGCACGTGCCATTACTGCCGACCCCGGTGTGATGGATGAACTCGACGAAGTGGCCCGATTATCAGGACATCCGCTTTTCCAAAGGAAGTCTATCTTTCATGCCTTGAATCAAAAGACGGTAGCCCGCAAATATGCCAAGACGCAGAATAAAAAATATGAAGATCTGAATCTGATCGTCGTCCATGTTGGTGGAGGTGGTATTTCTGTAGGTGCTCACCGCAACGGACTGGTTGTCGATGTCAATCAATGTTATGATGGTGATGGTCCTTTCTCTCTTGAACGGACAGGTACCTTACCCATCGGCGATGTTGTGCGGTTATGCTTTTCGGGCAACTACACCCAAACCGAAATCACCCAGATGATCACTTCCCGTGGAGGTATGATGGGCTATCTGGGTACTACCAGTTTTGAAGAAGTTGAACGAAAGATCGATGAAGGCGACAAATATGCAGAGTTAATTCTTCAGGGAATGGCTTATCAGGTTGCAAAAGAAGTAGGAGCAATGGTCAGTGTGTTTGAACAACAGCCCGATGCAATTCTTCTTTCAGGAGACATCTTTCATAGCCGTCGTTTTGGCAGCTATTTGTTTAACAAAATAGAAAGATTTGCTCCTGTTGCAGTCTATCCTAACGAAGATGAAATCGATGCATTGGCCGAAAACGCCGTGAGGGTATTAAAAGGAGAAGCAGAAATACTGCAGTATTCCTGATCCTTATAAACCAACTTAAATGTGTATTGTTGAAAATGTAGGGGCCGCCCTTGTGGCCGCCCACGAGAATTGTAGATAAAAATTATTGAAATTTAAAAATATTCATCATCCATGGGCGGCCCCTACATTTCCTGCAATACTCCCCCAAAAGCAAATACCTTATTCCCCTGTAGGGATAAAATTCATAAAATCTTCCAGAGACAATTGTTTGTCTATCTCAAAACCACGTGCACCCCTTTTTATTGTAATGCATTCTGTTGCTAATTCATGCTCCAGAAAGATGGTTTGTTGCTGATCGATAACCTCGTTCAGAAATGTTTCTTTCTCTTCCAATGTGATGAGTGGTCGTGTATCATAACTCATCACGTATGGCAGATGAACCAATCCGGTTAAAGGCATCAGGTCTCCTCCAAAAATAAGTGTGTTCCCGTAATAATTGATATACACGATCATCTGACCATCGGTGTGACCATTGAAGAACCTGACATTGATACCAGGGAACATCATTCCCTCTTCTTTGAGCATTTTCAGTTGTCCGCTTTCGTGCAGGGGCAAAATGTTTTCTGGTAAATAAGACGCCGATTCTTTCCGGTTAGGGTTCATTGCCCATGCCCATTGTTGTTCACTTACCCAGTAAGTAGCATTTTTAAAAGCGGGCTTAAGTTCACCTGTTTCTTTCCTGAGAACACTACCTCCACAATGATCGAAATGCAGGTGAGTATGAATCACATCGGTGATATCGTCAAAAGAATAGCCGGCGTTAGCCAGAGACCCTGCCAATGAATCATCCCCATTCAGGTAATAGTGACTGAAGAATTTCTCTGATTGCTTGTTTCCACAACCGGTATCTATCAGAACCTTGTGATCACCAATATCAACCAACAGACACCTCATCGTCATATTGATCAGGTTGTTTTCGTCGGCATCATACATTTTTTTCCAGATCGACTTAGGGACAACACCAAATGTAGCGCCACCATCTAACTTGAAATTCCCGGTTGGAATAGAAATTAATTTCATTCTTGATATTTAGTTTTAAGGTATTCGTAGAGACGCAATATTTTGCGTCTCAAAAATTAATTAATCTTCAATACATGAGACGCAAAATATTGCGTCTCTACATAAACTAATTACATTTAATAAAACCGTTTATGCCTTTTTTAATGTAAAGCCAAATGTCGTCCCCACTCCCGGCCAACTTCTCACACTGATGGTCTGATGGTGTGCTTCGATGACATGTTTCACAATGGCTAAACCAAGACCGGTGCCACCTTGTTCACGACTTCTTCCTTTGTCTGTCCTGTAGAATCGTTCAAAGATCCTGCCCAGATCCTGTTGCGCAATCCCAACTCCATTATCTGTCACCTCGACCAGGATATTTTCATCCATATCGAAAAAGCTGATTTTTGTCAGTCCATCCGTTTGCCTGAAGTTGTATTTAATCGCGTTTTCAACCAGATTGATCAATACCTGCCTGATGCGTTCCTTGTCTGCTTTTACATACAATGGCTTTTCATAATTCTCAGCCAGAGCAACCTGGGCATTTTTATTTTGTGATTTTATTTCCAGAAATTCGATGACATCTTGGGTCAAACCAATGATATCAAAACGAGTTAAGCTTAATTTCAATTCCCCCGATTCCAGTTGCGAAATAGCTTCCAGATCTTCAACGATAGCAATCATCCTGTTGATGCTTTTCTCGGCCCGCAACAAATATTCTTTATTGATCGAAGGATCTTCCAAACCCCCATCCAGCAATGTAAGCACGTATCCCTGTATATTGAAGATCGGTGTCTTGAGTTCATGTGAAACATTTCCTATGAAGTCACGGCGGTACTTAGCGCTGTTTTGAAGTTCTTCTATCTCTCTTGTTTTCGATTCTCCCCATTCCAGCACCTGACGGTTGACCATTTCCAAGGTGTCACCCGAAATGATCAGTTTGTTTTTATCCTCGTCCTTAGATCTTTTCAGGCTGTGTATCGTCTTATAAATAATCTTGATCTTGTCATAGATAAATGACTCTATGACTTTTTTCAAAAAGAAATAAGCAAACAGGAAAACGACAACACCTACCAAAGTTACCAATAGCAAAGTGTTTTTATTCAGAAATAATAGTAGCAGCAATGAAATAACAACTGCAACAAGGCTAATCAGTATGGCACTTGTTAATGCAAAGTGTTTAGGGTCTGATCCTTTAAATTTCATGGTTCAAATTTATAACCAACACCTTTGATCGTCTTGATATTGTTGATGCCAAGTTTCTCTCTGATTTTACGGATATGGACATCAATTGTTCTGTCTCCCACAATCACATTATCGCCCCAAACTTTTGCAAAGATCTCGTCGCGTGAAAATACCTTGTTGGGTTTTGAAGCAAGCAGTTGTAAGAGTTCAAATTCCTTTTTGGGCAGACTGATTTCCTGGCCTTCATGCAATACAACATATCTTTCGCGATCTATCACCATCCCTCCAAGGCCAACCAGACTTTCTTGTGGTTCTGGTTCAGAGCGATGGCGTCTAAGTAACGCTTTCACCCGGCTCACGAGTAATCGGGGCTTTACAGGCTTTGTGACATAATCATCGGCACCTGCATCAAATCCGGCTATTTGAGAATAGTCTTCCCCTCTGGCAGTCAGAAACACAATGATTGTATTTTCAAGTTGTGGTACCTGTTTGATCTCTCTGCAAGTCTCAATGCCATCCATTTCAGGCATCATGACATCGAGAATAATCAGATGAGGGATGATTTCAATAGCCTTTTGCAATCCTTTTATGCCGTTATTGGCAGTGTAGACCTGGTAACCTTCTTTCCTGATATTGTAACTCAGGAATTCAAGAACGTCGGCTTCATCATCAACTAGCAGGATGCGGATCTCTTCATTTTGCATATTTCCAATGGTATAGATGCAACAAAGTTAATAAATACTCATGAGATTGTGATACTGACGAAATTAAGTCATAATTAATTAACAATTACTTAATATGAAGCGGTCATTGTCAGAATGTGTAACTTTGCACGCTATTTTAAATTATTGCATGTACGAAACCACGAATAAAGAGGAGAGGGCTGTCCTGATTGGATTAATAACATCTGCGCAGGATGAATTTAAATCGGCCGAATACCTCGACGAACTAGAATTTCTGATCGATACTGCCGGAGGCATTCCTGTTAAACGGTTTGTCCAAAGGCTTGAATTTCCCGATCCACGTACATTCGTGGGCTCCGGTAAGTTAGAAGAGATCACGGCTTATATTAAAGCCGATGGAATCGAAATGGCGGTCTTTGACGACGAGTTGTCTGCTGCTCAGATTCGGAATCTTGAAAAGGTGCTCGAATGCAAAGTACTCGACAGGACAAATCTGATTCTCGACATCTTTGCTCGACGTGCACGTACAGCGCATGCCCGTACTCAGGTTGAACTGGCGCAACTACAATATCTGTTGCCGCGGTTAACCGGTATGTGGACTCACTTGAGTAAGCAACGTGGAGGTATTGGGATGCGTGGTCCCGGTGAAACGGAAATAGAGACCGACCGTCGTGTGATCCGGACAAAAATTTCGTTGTTGAAAGAAAAGCTCAAAGAGATTGATAAGCAGAAAGTCACCCAGCGAAAGAATCGTGAAAGCATGGTGCGTGTATCCCTTGTTGGTTATACCAATGTTGGTAAATCTACCATCATGAACATGCTTGCCAAGAGTGAAGTCTTTGCCGAGAACAAGCTTTTTGCCACTTTGGATACCACTGTGCGCAAAGTAGTCATAGGCAACCTGCCTTTCCTGCTGACCGACACCGTAGGTTTTATCCGCAAACTGCCACATGGATTGGTGGAATCGTTCAAAAGCACTCTCGATGAAGTACGTGAGAGTGACCTGTTGATTCATGTTGTCGATATTTCACACCCAACTTTTGAAGAGCAGATCAATGTAGTCCGTGAAACGCTACAGGAAATTGGGACCTCAGACAAGCCCATCTTTATGATCTTCAATAAAGTCGATGCATATTCATATGTTCAAAAGGATGAATATGACCTGACCCCCTTGATGAAAGAAAACCGCAGTCTGGAAGATTTGAAAACTACATGGATGGCTAAGGCGAATGCACCCTGCATGTTCATTTCGGCTACACAAAAGATCAACATCCAGGAGTTTCGCGACCTGATCTATGACGAGGTAAAACGCCTTCACATCATCAGGTATCCTTACAATAATTTATTGTATTAGCATCTGTCTATTGCTGATTTTAATTTATTAAGGATCGATTTCTTTTGCCCGTAGGGCATAAATATCAATAGAAAATACAAACCACCATAAAAATTCCCCGTAGGGGATCAACTGATTAATGTTGATCCCCTACGGGGAAAATCTTTATTATTCAAACATTTCTATTGATATTTATCTCCTAAAGGAGAAAAACAAATTATTTCTTATTTCTCATAGAAAATAATACCATAGATATTATTTAGGTTTTACAACACTTGTCCCCGGCGACTCCAACCGCAAATAATCATACTGTATATCTCCGCCCGATCTTGTCAGAATTAATGAAACCTGATTGTTTCCTGTGTGCAATAAAGCCGATGGGAAGGTTAATCTTAAATCTCCAAAAAGACCATGTATCCCTTTCCGGATAGTAGCATTTGATTGATTTGGAAAACTAATCCTGGTTGTGTCCGACCTGGGAAGGATATTTACACCATTGACTTTTACAACCAACGAAACTCTGAACGAGGAGGCTACCGCTATATAAAGGGAGGAATTTGACCCGGTAGTAGGTGCATTTGCCAGATCAAACAAAATCTTCCACTCGGGCGCAACTTTTTGTTCTGTTCCAACAACATTATAGGGTTGAACAAAATTCCAGTCTTTCTTCCAATCATTCTTTCCAACAATATAATTTACTCCATTTGGAAATTCCTGGGGATAATCCATAAATTTGGCCCAGTGCAGATCAGGATATACTCCACCAACCCACCAGTCGTCACCGTGTTTGAATTCCTTAGCAGTTCTATCGGGGATGCCGATTTCCCATACTGTTGGGGCTATGCGTTCGGGTGTCCAGACTACATCTCCCATCGAAGTGGTTTTCCCTGCAGTTACAGTTACAAAACCCTGTTTAGTCATTTGTCCGGCAACTCCTGTTCCAAAGGCATACATGTTATAAACCCCCGGCATGACATTAGGAATCGTGAAAAGGCCTTTCGCATCGGTCTTTACCCAGAACTGATAGTTCTTAGACCATTGTTCAAAATTTATAGTTCCCCTTACAGATTTAGGTGGAATGGAAATACCAACCCACATGTTGTAAGGTTTTGTATAGGGTTGGGGATCATTGATCTTTAGTTTTCCGGTTACTTTTCCCCTGCCGTCAGCTTTAACGTAATCCGATTCTGTAAACCAGCCATAAGGCCATTGGGCTTGTTCTGCCTTTGACCTTTTGATTGCATCCTGCCACAGAGCCATCTGCGGATTGACGGTGCCTTTTGCTACTTTGTTGCAATAGATCAGAAAAGGGCCATAGACTTTGCTCCATTCCTCACCCTGGGCTACTGCACCATCACCCCCCTGAGCATAATGGGTTCCACCCAGCATATTCAGCAAGACAGGGGATACATGACACAACAGTTCACGCTTCATGGGTCCACCCGGATAATATTCTTTACTTGGCATAGTCATCCATAACCCTATATTTTTGGTGGTACTACTCCAGCCCCAGGTATCAAGATCACCAATATCAGCAGTATAATCATATTTGCATTCATAGTGGTTGGCATAAACCCCGGTTGTCATTCTCATCACCTCTTTCGGAGCGCCTGGTACTAAGGCGTTAGCTTTATTGTCTTCCAAAGAGGGCATGATCCGATTGCGGGCGCTATCGATACTCATCCAATCAAACGTTGTACCGGGGTAAGACGACATCCTCCATTCACCGCTTGGATAAAAGGGATATTCAGCCGGATGACTAAGTTTTGCAGCAGCATATACTCCCGAAACACCCTTCTTTAGTGAATAATAAATATCCACATCCATGGCCGCATCGTGGGTCTGCTTACTCCAATCCATATGCAACTTTACTTCAGCATAAGTATTGTTGTTTTTCGAAGGATCTACTGTCAGTGTGTATTTACAGTTGGCCGGGTTCTGATAGTTGGGCATGTTCCAGCTCCAGTAAAACTTTCCACCTGAATATCCGCCTTCGAGGATATTTATTCCATTGTAGAGAAACTTCTTGATTTCACCATTAAACTTAGTGATGGTAACTTCTACAATCCCATTTTTCATGGTGATAGTTTGACCGTCATCAGTCAGGGTAACATTACCACCTGCTGAGGGCTTTACAGTTTGTGAAAACCCCATGATTCCGGGCAAGATCAATATACAGATACACATGAGTATCAGCCTTAATTTATTCTTTGGCTTTAACATTGATAAATTTATTTAGAGGGGTGTAATGCAGATTTGTGTTATTAATGTGAATTATTCATCCCGATTGACCGTATCGGGAGAAAATGCAGGAAGACAAACGGCCATATAAATTGCACCGTTTTCATATGGAGAACTGTATTGCACCCATTCACCTTTTTCAACCAGGATGCCCTGACCTGTGGTGATATCATATTCTTTTTCTTTGGTCTTCACATGCAAAGTTCCACCCAACACGACTGTATATTCATTGAATTCAGGACATTGTCCCGGTTCTTCCCACCCTTCAGGACTGGTCATATGAGCAATACTCACCTCATCAGTACTGCTGTTCACTCTTCCGAAAAACTCATTGATCAGTTTTACTTTGTTCCCTGCAGCTTTTATCAGGGTTGGCGCATTGATTATTTTTGGCATACAATTGTTTGTTTAGAAATAAATAGCTGTATTGAGGATATTTATTGATTTTTCGATCATCTAAATGTCCGGTTTTCAGGATAACGTAACCCTTGCAAAGTTAAAAACTTTCATACCACTATTTTTGGTGTTCCTGTTTTTAGGTATTAATTAACATAGAACGAGTGCTTCAAGTTTTATCCACTTTATTTCAGATATTTGTATCGATATTAATTCACATCATTTTATGAAGCTAAAGATATTTGGAATTTTATTGTTTTGCCTGATAAGCCCTTGTGTGAATGCACAACTCGTCACTATTCATGGAATCCCCCGGGATACTTCTTTCACCCTCTATTCGGCATGGGTTGGGATCAAAGCAAAGTTCCCGGAAGCAAAAAGTGTGATTTCTCATCTGCCTGATGGTGTGACTGCTGAAAACGATATCGTTTATACCATTTTATCCAATACTCCTTTTGGTAAGCGGGAACTGCATCTCGATTTATTTCGTCCAAAGAAAAAAGGGAAATATCCTGCACTTATTCTGGTTCACGGTGGAGGTTGGCGTTCAGGGAATAAAACATTAGAGGTGCCGATGGCACAACAGATTGCAACAAGGGGTTATGTGACCGCATGTGTTGAATATCGTCTTTCACCAGAAGCGCTTTATCCGGCTGCTGTTTATGATATTAAAGCCGCCATAAGATATTTGCGTGCCAATGCAAAAAAGTACAATATCGATCCTGACCGGATTGCCATATCCGGAACCTCAGCAGGAGGGCAATTGGCTGCGTTGATTGGGACAACAGGAGAGGTAAAAAAGTTTGAAGGTGACGAAGGTTACAACACGGTATCTTCCAAAGTACAGGCGGTTATTGACATTGACGGAATTCTGGATTTCACTGACCCCAATGAAAGTGCAAAAGACACCAACCCCGACAAACGTTCAGCAGGGGCATACTGGTTTGGTGCAACCTTTAAAGAAGCTCCCGAAAAATGGATTGAAGCTTCAGCAATGACCTATGCCGGGAAAAACACACCTCCCATCCTTTTCGTGAACAGTGCATTGCCCCGCTTTCATGCCGGACGTGATAGCGTGATTACTATTTTAAACAAACATGGAATCTACTCAGAGGTACACACCGTTCCCAACACGCCGCATCCCTTCTGGTTATTCCACCCCTGGTTCGAACCCCTTGTTCAATATATGGCATCGTTTCTTGATAAAATATTTAAATAAAACACTTTATGAAATCATTAAAATATGGCTTAATCCTGTTGCTGATGATGAATACATCTTTTATGATGGCACAGGATAAAACAAAAATCACAGTTGCACAGGACGGTACCGGAGATTTTACCACTATCCAGGCAGCTATTGAGTCCTGTAAGTCTTTCCCCGACGAGAGAATTATCATCTTCCTGAAGAATGGTGTTTATCATGAAAAGGTTAAGGTTCCTTCATGCAATAACCGGTTGTCTATTATTGGCGAGAGTGTAGAAAAGACAATCATCACTTACGGGGACTTCTTCAATAAAATCAATAAGGGACGGAACAGTACGTTTATTACTTACACTTTATTAGTTGAGGCCGATGATTTTTATGCCGAGAACCTGACCATCGAAAACAGTGCCGGACCGGTTGGCCAGGCTGTGGCGCTGGATGTAGAGGGTGACCGTTGTGTATTTATCAACTGCAGGATCCTTGGAAACCAGGACACCCTCTATGCCGCAGGACAAAACAGCCGACAATATTTTGAAGGATGTTATATTGAAGGTACTACCGATTTTATCTTTGGGGCAGCAACAGTTCTATTTGAAGGATGTACAATCAACAGCAAAAGCAACTCTTACGTGACTGCAGCCAGTACGCCTAAAGGAAAACCATTTGGATATGTCTTTCTGGATTGTAAACTGACGGCATCCGAAGGCGTCACCAAAGCCATACTGGGACGACCCTGGCGTGATTATGCCAATGTTGTTTTCATCAGGTGCAATCTTGGAATTCATATAGCCCCTGAAGGATGGGCCAACTGGGATAAGACCACCCGTGATAAGACGGCCTATTTTGCAGAGTTTGCCAAAAAAGGGGCTGGGGCAAATAGAGAAAAACGCTTAGCCTGGAGTCATCAACTCACAGCAACGGAGGCAAAGAAATATACTTTGGAAAACATTATGGCTTCACGTCTACTGGAAGAACCCGGTGCAACAGAATGGGCTAAAAAGAAACAATAATTCATAGGTAACTAATCGTATGTGTTTGTTATCCACCAATTACTCCCTGAATAATAACCAAATAAAACTAATTACATAAAAGGCGGTGACATAATAATAATTAAAAATCCATATTATTTTTCAAATGTAAAAATAAACTTTGCCCCCATGCCCGGTTCTGACTCAACCGAAATAGTGCCTCCCGATCTCTCAACAATCTTCTTAACTGTCGCCAACCCAATGCCATTACCGGTCCGGCCATATTTATCACTGGCAGCGAGTATCTCAAATATCTTGAAGATCTTTTCCTGATAGGCAGCCTCTATCCCCGGCCCATTGTCCTGCACATAAAAGCGGTAACTATCTTCATCTTCCGCAACACCAATCTCAATTTCAACAATCTTTTTATCACTATACTTAATAGCATTGGCAATCAGATTAATCAGGATCTGATCAACAGCGGTTCTGTTCGCATATATTTCAGTAAGTGTTGTCTTAAGTCCAAGCGCTAAGTTATTATCGTAACTGAAAAGACCGTTAATTTCATTTCTTAATTGTTCCAGATTGATCCATGATTTACTTTCCTTCATAACGCTTTCGCTTCTGCTGTATTCGAGCAGTCCATCAATCAGGCCCCTCAGTTTATCAGAAGAACTTATAATGAGCTCCAACATCTCCTTCCCATCTTCATCGATACCGGGACCATAAAAATCTGAGAAATGTTTCGCCATTCCGGAGATCCCGATTAATGGTGACTTCAGATCATGTGCAGCAACAAAAGCAAAGCGCTCTAATTCCTGGTTCTTTTCTTCCAGCTTCATATATGCTTCTTTCAATTGCCTTTTCTTCCTTCTGAGTCTCAGTAAACTCATTGCCTGATCCGCTAATGCAGTTAATGAATGAATTTGACTCTGACTCAAAAGTCTGGGGGTGTGATCGATTACACACAAAGTCCCCAATGGAAGGTCATCATCACTGATCAACGGAATCCCGGCATAAAATATAACATGAGGATCCCCGGTAACCAGCGGGTTATCATGAAACCTGACGTCCTGTCTGGCATCCTGAACAATAAAAACCTTACTGTCATCATTGATCGCATGGGCACAAAAAGCAAACTGCTTGGGTGTTTCAGACGCATCGATTCCATGATGAGACTTGAACCACTGACGGTTGTTGTCAATTAAACTGATTAGCGAAATGGGTGTCCCACATATTTCCGCAGCAATAGTTGTTAAATTATCATATTCGTTTTCCAGTAGTGTATCCAGAATGGAGTATGATTTTAATTCTTTGAGTCTTTCCTTTTCCCTGGGATGATCTTTAGGCTCTATCATAAAATTTTAATTAAGGCCAATATATCTGAAAATATAAAACGGGTATTAATCTTTACGTCCGGTTGAAAGCTTCTTCAAATCATCACCACTCTTCAGGTAATAACCCGGTCCCTGTGTTCCGTGGTCATTGCGATCTGTAGAAGGATTTACCCAGAAGAGATCCCCATTGCCACCATCGTGAGCATACTCCAGCCCCAATTCACCATCATAAAACGCCTCAATCTTGCCGGCATCGATACGCCTGTAAGTACTGGCTCCACCCCATGTCCGCTTATAGGCAATACAACGAATCGAAAGCGCCACTGCAATCGCTTCAGCCCCCTGGCTCTCCCAAAGATCATTAAACGTTTGAGCAGTATACATTTCAATGATATAGCCGTTAATGTCACCGGGCACATTGGTCACCTGATATATCACAATCCCCTTGCCCTGACGCGGTTCAGTGGGATCTTTTATTTCAAAAGGAAGCACGGTCATTCCCAGTTTATCCTGAAGTGGTGTCCCCAACTTAACCTTGAATTTTCCCCCATCCGAGAGGGTCGTCTGGATAAAAGCTTTAGGCGATTCAAAAGCCTTGTCTTTATAAGCCTTCTTTCCCTGGATTCCCACGTTTAGATAACCAGCGTACATGCTTTTGTCCGTCCGGATCAGATCCAATGCATTCCCCTGGGGTGAAGCACCACTGATTATCCACCCTATTGGTGCAATCGCACTACAGTCTCCACCTTGGCTGGTAAGCGACTTGACGGCCTGAAAACTTCCCTTGAAAGCGGTGCCCAATTGAGCACGGGACGTGTATTTTTGTTGTTGTGATGAAGCAGAGATCATCAAAGAATTTATAAAAATGACAGATAGCATCAGCTTCAAATAATGTCTGTTAATTTTCATGTCCATATTTTTTTTATAATTAACGGATATCTAGCAAAATATATTTCAACATTATAACCAATATTCAAAGATTTCCTATATCATATTGTCAAAGGCTGAACCCAGAGCATTTGCAAATCCTTCCATCAAGTAACGCACAACAAGATATATCGCTCCAATTGTCAACACCCCGCCACCTATCACTCCAGGGGCAACCCATGAAATAGTAGACTGTCCCTCTGCAATAAGATAAACATCTGTATAAGCAATAGCAGACAGCGGAATCATTACCTGTTTAGATGTTTCAAAATCCTGAACAACTGACTTTTGCAAATACAGGTGCACCTCGTTAGTGACGTATTTTTCTCTGTGTGTCTTGTTGTTTTTGTATCTCGTAGCCCCTTTAAGCTTTGTAGATTTAAATTTCATTTGGTTTTCCGTCAGAGCCACCAATTCACCTGTAAGCACACCATCCGTCATCCGTGCATTCGAAAGATGCCTGAATTCGCTTTCCTGATGAACGATAATAAATTTATGTTGGGCTATAAACTTTTCCATCTCCTGTGACGTAACATTACTGACTTTCTTCACCTTGTAATATTGCATACACCCCTGTAAAGAGAACATACAGCATAAAACAAAAAACATCAGCATAACCCTTGTGTTCAAAACGATCTTAAGATATTTCATAGTTCAGTAGTGTAAGTAATGATATAAAATCAGTTTAAGATTATGTGATAAATGTAACGATTATTTTCTTTATTAAAGCACGCATAAAATCCTGTTACAGGTACTCAAAAAATCATTGAATGATCATCGAAAAGTCATTAAACAATTTTATATTTACACTGTTAATGACAATTACTCTGAAATTTCTTTCCAACTGCAACTACAACAATCATGAGAGATAATTGACCATCAATTATAAACAACCAAGAAAAAGGGAATCCGGCCGACAAAACACAAACAGATAAACGGGCAAAACTCATGCTGGATAAATTGTTCTGGTGCATCGAAGCTGCTGCCTTGATGAAGAAAAAATAAAACCCCCTGCTGCAATTTGAAAAATTAATACCACAATAAGACCTAACAGCCAGAAAAAAAGGCAACTAGACCGCCAATTTTCTAATTCGAAATTCCAAAGTTAAAAGCAACCTCATTTTTTGATAATTCCTGGAACACTCCCGGATGAAGGTCAAACAGTGCCCCAACAATTGGTATACACAGAGGGGGTTTTCCGCACGATCTCCGCACCATTACCGCACGATCTCCGCAGGTTCTCCGCTTAATAGAGCGGAACAGGTGTGGAGAAGGTGCGGTAATGGTGCGGTAAACGGGGGGAGTATATACTAATTGTCTCCAAATGGCTTGTAGGTTTTTCGGGAGTGTTCCCGGAATTATCAAAAAATGGACATGCCATATTGATTGAGATAACTGAAAATCAATTATATGAAAACTGTTTAAATCTCTCCGTAGGGGATAAATATCAATAGAAAGATTTACATAATCTATCTTTTCCCCGCAGGGGATCAACTTTAAATGTTAATGCTCTAGTGGCAAAAGAATAAAACAAATTTAAACAGTTTCTTATAGTGCTATATCATTATTTGATCAGTTTTAAACAATCGATTATCAATCTGTAATAATTTTATATTAAGTAAATTATTTCCACTACTTATTATTTAATCATTCTGATCTACATTTGTATTAAATGTAACACCAATCAGAACAACTTATGTAAAGCTTTACATAAGTTGTTTCGGGCCCTAAAGTCAAGTGGTTTTAATATTGAGGACACGCACTTGACCAATATTGACCGAATTAATAAACTCTTTGCTTTAGTCCTGGTGGCTTTTGTTTGGGCTTATAAAATCGGAATATTCT